>JAEEGI010012341.1_pt1 | contig 18296 bp, 12 predicted proteins | sample 8958751 | NCBI WGS metagenome assembly JAEEGI01 (sample SAMN16246545, study PRJNA631951) | gut metagenome | biome: gut microbiome; feature: rumen; material: KS-attached | host: Bos | place: Iran: Karaj | collected 2018-10 | reverse complement strand
TAATTACCATAAAATATTATTTCTCCTTTATCTAAATAAATAATCTTATCAAAATAAGATAATTTATTAATTTCATTAGTGACTAAAACTCTACTTTTCCCTTTAAGAAAATCATTAAATATATTATTAAATATAATATTTGAAACTTTATTATCTATAGAAGAAAAAATATCATCAAATAAATATAAATCACTATCTTTATATAAACATCTAGCAATAGAAATTCTCTGTTTTTGACCTCCACTTAAATTATTTGCACCTAAATTTATTTCAGTTAAATCTCCATTTTGTAATAAATCAAAATCATAATTTAATTGACAAACATTAATAACTTTATTATATTTTTCTTGAATCATTTTATTGTATAATAATATATTATTTCTAATTGTATCATTCATTAACCAAATATTTTGAGGAGTATAAGAAATATTACCATTAATTATTATAGGAGAAGAACTTTCTAATAATTTATAATTATTTAATATTGAATTTATTAATGTTGTTTTACCTGAACCATTTGAACCTATTATTCCTATAAATTCTCCTTTTTTTATTGTAAAAGATATATTTGAAAGTAATTTTATTTCTGTTGGAATTCCTGGAAAAGATTTTTTCCTTTTTTTCTTATTATTGTTTATTTCTTCAAGTTCATTTTCTTCTCTTATAATGTAATTATTATCATTATTTTTTTCATTTATTTTTATTCCAAAAGTAGCTTTGTCAAATTTTATCAAGATATTATCTTTAATTAATGACGATAAATCTTCATGTTTTGTATAATCATGTTCATTTGATTTTAAGAATTTTTCTAATCTTGAAATAGAAATTAAATTAGTTTGAAAACCTTTTAAAAAAGAAGGAATACTCATTAAAGGATTTGTTAATGAATTGATTAATTGAAATGATGTAAATATATTTGTTATTTCTAAAGTCTTTTTTGTATAAACATAATTCCCAATTGATATGATTAATAAAATTAATGGTAAATTTGCATTAATTAAATATCTTAATATACTTAAATTCAAATTTTTTTTAATATAAGATAATTCATCATCTCTTTTTTCTTTGATTTTATTTGAAAAAACCTCTTCCCAACCATTAATTTTTATATTCTTTAACATATGAAAAACATATGCTACAATTTTTAATCTTTTATCTTTTCTTAATAAAATTTCTTTGAAATTTTTAAGATAAAAATATTGAAGAATAAAAATAATTAAAAGTAAAATTATTAATATTCCTAAAGAATAAATAAAATTATATCCAAAGAATTCAAATAAAAAAATTAAAGCAATTATAACCCTAAAGGGTATAGTTAACATTTTAGGCCCAATATAAAATAAATAACTAATTCTTTCACAATCAATTTGAATTAAATTCATTTTTTCTCCTTCATTTAAATTTGTATTATTTGAATTTGCTTTTAAAATTTTTTCATATACTAAAGCAATCATTTGATTAGTTATTCTTTCTCTAAAAATAAAATTCCTAAAATCAAAATTAAAAGAAAATAAAGGTGATAAAAATTTTAATATTATATATATAAATGTACAAGTATAAATATCAAATTGATATTTTTTAATTTTTTCTTTTAAAGATAATTTACTTAATTCTTCTAAATTTGTAGAATTAAATTCTCCTGTTGAAAAATGATTTATTATTTGTCTATAAAAATATATTAAAGTATATTGAAATATTATTAATACAATATCAATGATAAATAATTTTATCATTTCAATATAATGAATCATAAATAATGATTTTATTAAAGGATATTTTTCTTTTTTATTTGAAGAAAATTTATCCCATTCTTTAATTAGTTTTTTAATATGAAATTTTGTCCTTTGTTCTTCATGTAAATCATTTATATCACTGATTTTTAATTTTCTTTTATTTGAAGTTAAAATGGCTTTTTTAGACCAATTGAAAAAGATTTTATTTAAGAAAGATGATTTATAATAATTATATCCTATTTTTTTTTCTTTGATATTATTTTTTGTAACAGATAAAGATATATCATTTTGATCTTCTATTAATTTATTTTTATCATAATTTTTAGTTGACAACGAGTCCATTGCCAAAAAATAAATTAAATTTTAGATAATTATTTTTTTCAATTTTAAAAAAATAGAAATAAATAAATATACTATTTATTTATAATTAATTCTTTATGACAAAAGATTTTTATTTATATTAATTGGATTAATATTTATTTAATGAAAAAAGAAACTATTTATTAAATGAAAAAAAACTAAATTTGATTCATTTTTAATTTTATAATTTTTAATTTTTCTTCAATTAATTCCTGATTATTTTGTTTTATTTGTAAATCACTTTCATCAAAATTTGAACGAAAACTTGATTTATCATAACTTATATTTTTATTAAAACTTAAATCATTTTTTTCAGTTTCACCTAATAATCTCATCATATCATTTACTTCATTATTTATTTTAATATTATAACCTGTTAAAATTATATCTTTATTTAAACTTTTAATTTGAATTTCATTTATATTAATGTTATTATGATTTATAATATTATTATTATTAATATTATAATTATTATAATTTATAATATTTTCATCATTTTTTTTTTCTTTTTCGATTTTAAACATTTTATTAGAATTATTATTTCTTTTAAAATTGTTAGAAGAAATATTTTTGTTATTGAATTTTAATTTATTATAATTTCCAATTGAAGAGCCTAAATTATTGAAATTTAGACAAAACATTTTTCTTCTATATTCTTTTTTTTTATTTAATTTAATTTTTTTATTATAAACTGGATTTTTATTTTGTTTCACATTTGAATTATCATTTGAAATAGTAGAATCTGAAATATTTTTTGTAAAACTTAAAAATTTTTTTAAATCTTTTTTTCTTTCATCAAAATTTTGAGAAATTGTTCCATTTTTTTTCTTATCAATATTATTTTTTCCATTCTTTGTTTTACTATTTGTTTTCTTATTAAAACTATTAACATCTTCTTTTCTTTCTGAACTTGCCATAGTCGAACACATTATTTTTTTATCTAAAATAATTTCTTTATTGTAATCAATAATTTGTATCTTTTTATCCTCATTGCTAAAAATATTATTATCAAAAAAATTTTTATCATGAGAAAAAGAGTTAGTAGATTTAACTTTCTTATGTAATTCTTCAGTCAAATAATTATGTATTTTATTTCTAACATCAAGAACTTTTTCTCTGTCATAATTAACATATGTTGTGAATGAATCTTTTCTTCTTTCATTTTTAATTGCTGGTCTATAAGTTTTTTTAAAACCCTCAAAATTTATATTCATAGAATAATAATTTTCTTGATTTCTTTCTTTTTTTTTTTTATTAAAATAAGTCTTATGATAATCTGTTAAATAAGTTTTATTAAATATACTTTGAGAAGATGTAGTATTTTCTCCTTCTGAAAAGTTAGTTTGAAAATGATTATGAATTAAAGAATTATAATTTGATGATACATTTGAATAATTTGTTTTTAATAAAAAATTCTGAGAATTTGTAATTTCTGTGTGATTTGATGAATGATTGTTTGAAAAATTTTTATTAATATTATTCTCTGAATTTGGAGATATGTTTCTCTTCAATGAATTAATATTTTTATTCTTTGATTTCTTTATTAATTTTTCAGATATATAATTTAAATTTGAGGGATAAACTCTTTTAACAAATTCGTGTTTCATTTTAATTTTTTTATCTGTTTATTTTTTTGTAAATAAAAAATATTTAATTTTTTTAAAATAAAGTTTATTATTTCAATTTAAAAATACTCTAATTATATTACTTAATACTATTAAATAATAGTCAGATTGAAATGGAATTGTTATCCTTGAATTACATTAACCAATTATTATTCAAATTAAAATTTTTTAATTGATCCCCATATAATAAAAAAAATCAAAGATTATTACAAATATAATTCAAAGAAATTTTTTAATGGTTTTATTTACATTATCTAAATATACAATTAATAAAAAATTTTTTTCCATTCAATCAAAAAATAAAAATCTTCAATAATTTTAACGGTTTATAAAATAATTACAGAAAAATAATTAATGATTGAATTATACACAGAAAAATAAATCTAAATTTATATTGTTTCTAAAGCAGTTTTATATTGATTAAAAATAAATTCATTGATATTAAAATTGAAATTTAAGAGGAGAACATATTCATATTCCATTTGAAATAATTCTTGAACCGAAACTCCTGCAATTTGAGAATAATAAACATTATCATAAATTCCATCTTCATTGTATTTTAAAGAAATTAAAATACTTGTAAATATTAATTTATATACATTCAATTTTGTTATATTTTTAATTTTAGCAATTCTATCTACATAAATTAATGCTGAAATTAATGTATTTTCTTCACAATTTGAATATTCTACTATTCTTGTTAAATAATCTAAAAGTGAGATATTCGGATTTTCACTTGTTTCAAAAATATCATTTTCTATTTTATTTCCTTGTTTTTTGGAATTTTTTATTGCTAATTCATTTAAAATATTAGATATTGAATTCAATATTTTGATCATTTTAAATGATAATTCTTCACCTTCTTTTTGTTCATATGTATTAAAAGATGTTTGACTTTCAAAAGATGAATTAAAACTTTCATCATTTTGTTGTTCTTTTTGAAAATGATTTAATTGTTTATCAATCATTCCTTTTTGTATTAAAAATAAAATATAATATAATTTATATTAATTAGTTGAATGAGAAATTAATTATTTATTCAAAACACTTTAAGACTCATTTTTTCTTGTTATAGTTTTTTATGATTTAATTGAAATTGAAAATAAGCTCAAAAAGAAAATAATGTAAAATAATAATAATTAAACGAAATCAGTAATTTATGATGTAAATAATTCATAAAAAATAAATTAAATTATTAAATTTAATATATTTAAAATTAATATTTAAATGTTTTTTATCTTCATGTTAAAAGTAAAAAAATTCCTATAAATTTTAAAAATTAGAATATATAAATTAAAAAATGAATACAACAACGCCTTTAAATAATTTTATAAATAATTACTTAAATGGAGGACAAAGATATTTAGAAAGAGTTTTTGTACTAGGGAATGTATCATGTGATTTAGATAGTTTTTTAAGTTCTTATTTATTATGTGTGGCAAATAATTTTTCCAAACACGAAATTAATCAAATTTATATTCCAATAATAAATTGTCCAAGAAAAGAATTAAAATATAGATTTGATTTAGATTATTTAACAAAAAGATTTTCAATCGATACTGAAAATATGAATTATATAGATGATGACTTTTTTAAAAGACAGATTCGGAAAAAAAATAAAGCTAAATTTATATTAGTAGATCATAATAGACCAGATTTAAGTCAAAGAAAAATAATAAATGAACAAAATATAATAGGAATATATGATCATCATAAAGATGAAGGTTTAAATATTGAAGAAAAAACTATAATATATCCTTTAGGTTCTTGTTCTTCTTTAATTTTAAAAAAATTTTATGAAAATAATTTTTATCTGTTTAATTTTGTTCATCCTTTATTTGCTGTTTCTGCTATGTTAAATGATACTGAAAATTTTGATCAAAATTTATATAATAAAAAATGGACTAATTTTGATAAAAATATATTTGATTTAATTATATACAAAAATCCTAATTATAATTTTACTCAAAAATTTATTAATGATTTCTTTGAAAAAATTAATAATGAAAAAAGTAATGTTACTAAAAATTTAAGTCTAGGAATCGATGGTTTATTAAGAAAAGATAAAAAAAATTTTGTTTGGAGTAAAAATTTTAAAGCAGGATGGTCAAGTTTAGAAATTCATTTAGATGAAATTTTAAAAAAATTTGGGAAAAAAAAATTATTTGAAAGAATAGATGAAAAATGTTTAAATGAAGGACATAATATATATTTGATTAATTACAATGATAAATTTTTAGATATAAAAGCAAAATCAATAATAATATACAATTATAATCTTCCAAAAGAAAAATTTCAACTTTTAAATAAAAATTTTGAAACAATGATTACAAAAATTTGTTATAAAGTTGAAGAACATTATGATGATGATTATATTAAGTATATTTTAAATTTTTCTATAAGTAGAAAACATTTCGAACCAATTATGAGAAAATATTTCAATAAATTAATATAAAAATATATTTATTTTTTGTATAATTCCATTTTATTTTCAATAAATATATTTCTTATTTCAAAGATTGAATTAAATATCTATAATATTATATTAAATTTATTCATGAATTAAAAATTTTAAGAATAATATTTTAAAATTTAACAATCTATTTTCTTATTAATCATCATATTTAACTTCATTAATTGATTTAATCACAAATTCATAAAATAAATATTTAAAACTAAATTAATTACAATTTGACCTTTCATTTTTATAATTTTTTTCTTCTATTTAAAGATTTAATTCTTTTTGAAGTATAATTTTTGTCTCTTATCAAATATTGAATAAAATTTTATAGATTATACTTTTAATTATAAATTATAAATAATATAGATAAAATTACTTCAAAAAGAATTAAATCTTTAAAAAGAAGAAAAAAAATAGAAAAATTAAAGGGCAAATATAAAATAATTTAGTTTTAAATTTTTATTTTATGAATTTATGATTAAATCAATTAATGAAGTTAAATATGATGATTAATAAGAAAAATAGATTATTTCTTATTTAATTTAAATTTTATTAACTTTAATTAAAAATTACAATTTCTTTCTTTCTTTTTTGTTTATTTTCAAAAATTATATTGAAACTTTTGAATAATATTAAAAATTTGAGTGATATGAAAGCATAATTTGTGAAAAAAAGAAGTAAAATTGTTAAATTTTTTGGCTCATCCTTCTTTATCTATTTCATTTCCACAATTTAAAACTTTTTTAAAATTCATTTTTTTTTAATTTATTTTTTAATAATTCTAAATTTAATGAGTTTTTTCGATTTTTTTCGAAATTTATTTAATTCAAATGAAGATTCATCTTTGTCACCGTCCTCCCCTAATGATAATAGAATATCTAAAAAAAAAAAAAATCAGAAACCAAAAATAATTAAACCAAACTCTAATAATTTAAGAAATAATCAAATAAATAATATTTCAAAACCAAAAGAAGAATATATATCAATTTTCGGGGAAATAAAAGAAGGTTTACAAAATTTAAACTTAGACAAAAAAAAAAATTTCAGGGGATTAGTAACTTTAGGAAATATTGGTAATACTTGTTATATGAATTCTTCACTTCAATGTTTATCAAATTGTAAAATTTTAACAAATTTTTTTTTACAAGACTGTTATAAACCTTTTGTTAACAGAAAAAATAGTATAGGTTCTAAAGGAAAAATTGTTGAAGCTTATGCTGAATTAATTAAACATTTATGGTATGGTCAAAATAGAATGATTGAACCATATAGATTAAAATATGAATGTGGGATAGTTAGTAATTTGTTTGCTGATTATAATCAACAAGATTCACAAGAATTTATTTCATTTTTATTAAATGAATTACACGAAGATTTAAACATTGCTGCAAATAAACCTTATATTGAAAAAAATGATAATTTATTTTTTAATTCTGATTTTGAAGAATTTAAATATAATAAAAATAATTTTTTAGATAGAAATCAAAGTATTATTATTGATCTATTTTATGGAATGTTTAAATCTACTATTGTTTGTCCTAATGAAAATTGCAAAAAAGTTTCTAAATCTTATGAACCTTATTCCTTTATTAGCATTCCCATTAATTTAAAACCTAGAGATAAGGAGATTTATATTTATTTTATTTTTGAAAAATTTGAATATCAAATCATAAAATATAAAATGAATATTCCTTATGATATGGATATTTATTCTTTTAGGAAAAAAGTTGAATATCTATTTAAAATTGATTATAATACCTTTGAAATTTATAAATATAAAGATAATGAATTGATGGTAATTCATGATGAAAATATCGGAGTTTTTGATTTTTTAGGGAATAATCATGAAATTTATTTATATCAAATTCCAAATATTGTTTTTGATAAAACTGATGAAAATACTATTAAAATATATGAAGAATTAGAAAAGGACCATTTATTATTGGAAAATAGAGAAAAAGAATATAATCAAAATATTAATGTTTCTCTCGATAATAGTTTAAAATTAGAAATTGATAGGGAAAAATGGATAAAATGTTTTTGCTATATTTATTCCTATAATCAAGAAGGATTTCCAAATGATGAAATTTCTTTACCAAAAATATTTTATATTAATATAGAATGGAATAATAGTCAAATATATAATTATATTTTTGAAAAATATGAAAAAATTTTGGATAAAGAAATACCAGAAAATTTAAAAGAACAATTATTTCCAGATTTAGATAATGTAACTCAAAATTTATTCCAAAATGATAATTTTAATTTAGATTTTACAAAACATATTGAATTTAAATATCCATATATGATTCTATATGAAAAATTTGCTCAAATCAACGAAAATTCAATAAGCAAACATAATAATTTTAAAGAATTAATTTTACCTTCATCACAAAAAAAAAAAATAATAAATAAAATTTTAAACAATTACAAATCAAAAGGAATAAATATAAAAGAATATCAACTGATCTTAAAATTAGTATTTTTACCTGATTTTAAAGATATAATTAAAATATTAAATGATCCAAAAATAATGAATAGTGAAGAAAATATGTTTATAACACATGAAGGAAAATTTGATATTCAATTAACTTCTTTATTAGAACAATTGGGAAAATCTGAAACATTAACAGAAGGAAATGAATGGTATTGTGATAAATGTAAAAAATTTCAATCAGCAGAAAAAACAATGGAAATTTGCAGTTGTCCTGAAATTTTAATATTACATTTGAAAAGGTTTAGAGAAGGAAATAAATTAAATTATATTATAAACTATCCAATTGAAGGATTAAATATGGGACAATATATTAAATATAATGAAAATGATAATATTTATGATTTATTTGCAGTTACTAATCATCAAGGAAATTATATTGGAGGGCATTTTTTTGCTTATGTTAAAAATTTTTTAAACAATAAGTGGCTAGAATTTGATGATGAATATATGAAAGCAATTAAAGAAGATGAAATTGTTTCTGAAAATTCTTATATTTTATTTTATCAAAAGAGAAATTCCAAATTTGAAAGTATTTACAAAGAATCTTCAATGAATAAATAATATTTGAATTTAAAAATATTTTTATTTTTATTGATAAATAATTAAATTGAAAATATTTTTTTTAATTTAAGAAGTTGTCTTACTTTTTATTCATTGACACTTTTTTTTACATTAAATCAAATTTTTCTTCTCCATTTCCTTTTCTAATACATTATTTTTTTCCTTGGAACATTTATATTTTTTTGTTCTTTTCTAATTAAAGAAGCATTTTCTTTAATTTCAACCATATCAATTTTTATCATTAATTCTTTAGATATTCAAAAAAGTATAAGAATTAATATTTACTGAAGAAGAATAAGTCAATGAAATAACATTGTAAAGAAAAGATTTTAAAATTCTACAATATTTTAAATAAAAGATAATCATAAAAAGAAAATTATCATATAATGAATTGTTCAAAAAAATAAATTAATATTTGTTTCAAATAATTTGAAATAATATTATCAATAATAAAAATTTTTAATTAATCGTTAATATATTTAGCCTAAATTTATAAATGAAAAAACAACTTGAAAAAAAAAAAATAAATAAAAAAAAAAGTTTACTTTTCAATGGTGAATCAAGAAAAATTACAAAATTTGAACAATATTTAAAAAATAAATCAAAATTTGATTCTCTTAAATTTAAATCAAAAATTGAATTAAGTAAAATAATGGATTCATTAAATAAAAGTTTAAATTCCTCTCAATCCATTTTAAAATTAAATCCTTTAAGTTCATCAAGGAAAAAATATAAATTTCCAGATAATTTAATGGAAAAAGTAAAAGAAAATGAATATTATAAAAAATGGAATTTTTCATTTTCAAACAAAGAAAAAAAAATAAATAATAAATCAAACTTACAAAAGAATAAAAATAAATATACTGATTTTGTAAATAAAATAAAAAGACATTCAATAATAATAAATGATAACAAAATCGATTTTTTAAAAGGTTTAAGTAATTTTTGTCCTCCTCATAAATCAAAATCTGCAGAAGATATTACAAAAAGAAGTATTTTAGCAAATTGTGGAAATAATAAATTATTAAGATATGAAATATTATTAAATGAAAAAATAGGAGATTTCATTAAAACAGCAGAAAAATATCCTAACTTTTATGATTATGATAAAGTTATTCAAAAAGAAATTATAGATGAAAAAATTGGATTATCATTACCTGGAAATTTTATGAATTTTAATAAAGATACTAAAAATTTTATTTCTATTAAAGTTTTTCACCCTCCTTTTGTCAAAGAAAGAATCAGTAAATTTGTTCCTGTTCCAGAACAAACTTTATTACCAAAACCAAATGGTAATGTTAAACATTATTCAAAAATAACAATGAAACAACTTTATCCAGATTAATATTTAAATATTAGGAATTTTATTAATTTATTTAATTATTTATTATTAATGTTTTTGATTTTTATAATAGACTATATCAATTAAATAAATCATATGTATTAAATAATAAAAGAGAAATTTCTTTTTTCTTTTTTAAATTTAATTATAAAAAAAGCTTTTTACATTAAATAATTATTTTTACTAATAAAAAATATTTGAATAAAACATTTACAAGAATCGAAATATATTTATAATAATTTAATTTTATTGATAAAAATGAAAAAAAATGATATACTAATCAACGAAAAATTAAAAGGATTAATGACAATTTCGTCGATAAACATACCTCATAAAATTAAAGTTCAATTAGAATTCACTGAACATTTTTTTATTATAAAATTCCTTGATTTAAAAAATAAAATAAAAGATGCTGTACATCAAATTTTTTTTCCTTTATATGAAAAATATCCAAATATTTACCATATAAATTATACACTTGTAAAATTAATAAATATTATAGATTTAACAGGATTAAAAATTACAATGATTAATCCAAAATCTTCATTTACATTTAATTTAACTATAAAAAATATAGAAATATTAGGAGTTCTATTTAATAAAAAAATGAATTTTGAAGGTTTAAGTTCAATAAATAGAAAATTAACAAATTTAATAAATTTAGAAATTAAATATTTAATAGGTCAATTCTTATATTTATTTACTTTATTAAGAGATTGTTTAGACCCTAAGAAAAATGAAAATACTACAATAGAAGAAATTTTATTCAAATCATATATAGCTGGAAAAGCTTATTATGAAAAATATATTAATGAATTGAAAAAAAATTCTAAATTAAGATTAGGAATTAAAAGAATAGTTTTAGATAAAATAGATAAAATAAATAAATTGAGAAATAATAATAATAATAATAGTGATAGTGAAGATGAAGAAAATGAAGATGCAACAAGAGAAAAATATTTTTTAAATTATTCTCCAAACAATAATAACAACAACAATGATATAAATGAAGTAAATACAACTGGAGGTGGTTTTGAAAATTTTAATATAAATTCATTTGATTCTTTAATTAATGAATTTAAATTAAGAACTTCAGTAAATATAGAAGAAAGTATAATATTATTTTTCAAAATCGTAAGTATAGATAGTAATAAATTTAATATTAAATTTAAACATTCAGATACGAAAATTATATCTTTAAATTTAAAAAGTGTAAATGAAAGAGAGAAAAAAAAAATAGGAAATAAAATAAATAAAATAAATAAATATATTCCATCACCAGGAAACATAAGTGCAAATATTCCAAGAAAATCATTAAGTTTATTTGAAAAGAAAAATTATCAAATAGATATGAATAAAATGAATAATTTAAATAATGAAAATTTTTCAGAATCAACTAAGAATACAAGTAATAAATTATTAGAAATGAATAAAATTCATAATAATTCAAATAATGATTTGTTAGAAACTCCTAAATTTTGCTTTAAAAAAAATCAAAGCATTATTGATGATTCTCAAAATGATAATTTAAGTTTAAATGAAGTTTATAAATTAATTGAAGAATGTTCTAAACAACATTCTTTTCTTCCTCCTAATGAAACTTTTAATATCTTTTTTAATACTACTGAAATTATTCATCGAAAATTCTTTGAAATTTTTTTTGATGAATTAATTGGAAAAATTTTTCATTATGAAAAAGATAAAGATAATTTAATTAAATTAGATTCACTATATAATTATTTCTTATATTTAAGAGGTTTAAAAAATATATTATTTGTTGAAAAAAATAGGATTTATTTTTCTAATGTTTTCTTTATGGATGAAGAAGATGATTAATTCATATAAATTATTATACACATTTTTTATTTTAAATATTTTATTAAATATTTTATTAAATTAGATTTTTTTTTAAAAATATTTTGTAAAAATAAACGTAAATGTCAATTTAAAAAATAATATACTTTATAATTATTATTTTAAAGAATCAATGGAAAACATAGTTAATTCTTTAACTAAAACTCTAAATTCATCTTTTGATAATTTACCATCTTTATTTTTATCAAGTCTTTTCATTTCATTTTGTATATCTTCTTCAGTTGGAGGTGGAAAACCTAAATTATCTCTAATCTTTTTTAATAAAATTGCCAATTCTTTTTTTTCTATAAATCCACTATGATTAATATCTGCTTCTTGAAAAGTTTTATCAACAATAGGACCAAAGATTTTTTCATTCATTATTTTTGCCCTTAATTCTTTTTTCATTTGTTCCATTTTGTTAAAAAAAATATTAAATAAAATCGAAACAATAAATTTAATTTAATAAATAAATATATTTTTAAAAATTATTTATATACTCCATATAAATAAGATTTAATTTATAATTATTTCGGATTAACTAAATTATTCAATTGTATAAAATCTAGTCTATCTTTTTCATTAAAAGCAATCATTTGAATTAAAATTTCTATAAAAAAATCTGAAAATTTTTCATTACCAACAATATTATTAATAATTAAATTTTTATTTATATTATCATTATTACATTTTTTAATTTTTTTAATAACATCGAAATTTTTAGTAATAGCATAAACAAAACATAAACCTAGAGAATAAACATCACTTTTATAAATATTAATTTTAGTTTTTTTAATTCCAGAATAAACACAATTTTGAAGAATAGGACAAATATACATTTCAGTTCCTCTTACATCAAAAGTTCCATAAGCTTTTTTAACAAAAATACTTTCATCAAAATCACAAATTAAATAATCTCCATTTTTCATTATTAAAATATTTTGAGGTTTAATATCTCTATGAGCAATATTTTTATATTGCATTATACTTAAACCATGTGAAAAGTTCTTTAATATTTTTAATAAAAATTCTTCTGAATAAAATTTATCTTTTTTTTCTATTTCTTTTCCCCAATCACAAATTGCTAAAGGCATTAAAAAAAAAACACTATATGATGTAATATCTAATTTTTTTAAACAATATTTATATATTGGAACAAAAAAATTATTTTTTTCTGTATTTAATTCTGATAAAGCTTTTATTATTTCTATTTCCATTTTTATTTTTTCTAATTCATTTTCACCATCAGTTATTATTTTCTTTGCAGCAAATTGAATTTTACTTTTATAATTTTCAACAAGATAAATATTTGCATAAGAACCACTCCCAATTAATTTTAATAATTTAAATTCATTCATATTTAAATCATTCGATAATTCATTTATACTTTTTTCGTTTTCTTCTTCATATTTTTTTTCTTGAGTAAGTGAATTATTATAATAACTTTTTAAAAGAGATCTAAAAGTTAAATCTTGAGCAGAATTTAATAAATTTATTTTATTTCTTGTTAATTGTTTATAAGGTGAATTTTCTTTAACCATACTTTTACTTAAGTCAATACCTAATTTAACAAGAGGTTTTTTATATATTTTGTTATTTTCTGTTTGAATATCTTTAAATATAATTTTCTTAGGAGTATTATTATTATTATTATTTGTGGTATCTTTTAAAGAACTTTTATAGAATTTAATTCTATGACATTTATTACATACTATTATTGATTTTAAATTATATATTCCTTTATAAAATATTCCTCCACAACCACATTTTTTATTTTCTTCTTTTTCTGATTCTTCTACTTTTTCCTTTTTTGCTAATGCTATTTTAATTGATTTTTTTAAATCATCTTCTTTTTTTTTTTCATTATTATTTTCTGAGTTTTTTATACTCTCTGAATCCATTATTTCAATATTTTGATTTTAATATTATTTTTTGTGTCATTTATAATATAGTATATTAATAATCAATATAAAAAATTTTATAAACAGGAATAAAGTATCTTATTTATTTGAAACAAAAAATTTATTATTTGAAGAATTAAATTAAATATTATATAATTTCTTTTTCATCTTCAACTCCTTTCCAATAATTATTAAAATAATTATTTCTTTATTATCTACAAAGAAAAAAGAAGAAGAATTAAGGAAGAAAGTAATATAAATTTATTGGAAGTTCTATTAGGTGGGGAACATATCTTTATCCTTTATTTACTCAATTGAAAAAATTAAATATAATGAAAAAATAATTATGCCTTTCATTATTCAAGAAGTTGGTGGATTGAGAGTTGTGTTGGAAAAATACAATTGACCTCTTGTTAAAGAATGATTAACAGTTAATTGGAAACAATTAAAAGACTTGAGGTTAATTTTAAAAATTGAATTGAAAAAAATATGAAATAAGAGTTTATTTTGGTTTTTTTTTATTCTTTTTTTTTTGTTTGGAAAATTATTTTTTAATTTTAGTTTTTTTTGTTTTATTGTGCCTTTTAATTTAATTTTTTTTATTAATAATTAAAAATTCATAAAACGCAAAAATAAATTAGATTTCTAAAGAATTAACAAATTTTTTTAAATCCTCAAGAGAAGGTCTTCTATTTAAAATTTTCCCTTGAATAAAAGTAGCATTTTTACAAATATTTTGTAAATTATTTAAAGTATTTCCAAAATCACTTCCACCAGAAGTAGCGAAAAGGACAATAATTTTATTATTAAAATCATAACTTTCTAAAAAAGTTTTTATAATAGGAGGAGCAGTATACCACCAAATTGGGAAACCAAGAAAAATAATATTATAATTTTCTATTTTTAAATTTTCATCTATAATAATTTTAGGTCTTGAATTCTCATCTTTACATTCTATTGTTGTTCTTGCATTTTCATCTGTCCATTTTAAATCTTCCCTCGTATATGGTATTAAAGGTTTTATTTCATATAAATCACTTTTTGTCACTTTTGATAAATTTTCTGCTACTTTTTTTGTATGGTTTTGGCATGAAAAATATGTTATTAATATTTTGTTTTTGTTCATTTTTTTAAAATTATTTTTTTTTTTAAATTTAAGAAGAATATATTAAAATATTAAAAGGAATTTTATTGTTGTTATACTTAATTGTTTATGTATATCACAAAAAAAAATTATTTAAAAATAAATATATTTTATTATATTATTTGTCTGACGTCAACATTTGTGAAATTCGTCGATTTTTTTTTCCCCGAAGAAACATTAATTGAATAACCAATATTTTTAATTCTTAGATTTTTTTTTGGAACATATAATTTAGCAATTGTAATTTTATTTATTTTTTTACCTTCGAAATAATATTCTTCTTCTTCATCATCACTATCTTTTTTATCATAATATTTTTTTCCCATTATTTAATTGAAATTTTTTTCTCCAATTTTTAAAATATTATTTTTAATTAAGCAAAAAATTATAAAATAATATACGAAATATTCAAAAAATAATTTTTATATTTATATTAATTCTCCAATTTATCAATGCAATTTTCAATTTTTCCATATTTTTTTAATAAAGCTTTATTTGTTTCTGAACAGGGAAATCCCATATCCTCTAATTTCCTTAAATTTTCTGAATAATTATCATCATCTTTTTGATTCAAATTAATATACTCATTATTATAATAATGATTATAATAATCTTCATCTAATTCATTTGGGTTAATTATTTGATTGCTATTTTCATTCCAAATTTTAAAGTCATCTAAAAAATTTTTAAATTTATTTTTTATTGATTTAATAATATTGTTGTTTATAAAATCTTTTATTTTTTTTTTATTAGGGATGATATTAATATTTTTATTTATAATACGAATATTATTTTCATTGTTCTTTTTTTCTTTAATATTTTTATTATATTTTTCTTCTTTTTTTTCTTCTATTATTTCAAAATTTGGTTTTTTTTCTTCTTTTTGTATTTCATCATCAATTACTAATATTATAGTATTATTATCTGAAATTTCATAATCATTTAAAGTTTTTTTATTATCTAAAATTTTGGCTTTTCTAATTAATATTTGTTTATTATGAACATAATGTAGTTTTGATTCAATTTCAAATTTTAAATCTTCAATAGTAGAATTATTAATAATTTGAATATGTTGAATTGAATCATCAGATAATTTTATTTTTAAATTTATTTGTGACATTATCGAATATAAAATCTTATAAAAATATAAATTAAAAAAGGTATTTAAATAAAATTAATTTTAATTTATCAATGCCTTAATTAATGTTACCTTTTCTATCAATTAAAGTTGTTAATTTTTTTCTTCATTATTATATCCATATTTTTAATTGCATTTTATCTATAATTTAATTGTTTCATGGGAAAATCATTTTAAGATTTATCTAAAATTTTAATGATTTTCATTTCTTCACTCCCACAATTTTATCAATATTATTTTGATTATTAAATATTTCTTTAGAAATTGGATTTCATTAATAGCTTTTCATACAAAGAAGTTAAAATAATAAAATAATTTTGAAACAAAGAATTAAGACTTGGATTTGGAATTCAATTATCCATTAATTCTAGTTGACTTCATATTCCAACAAAAAGTGAATAATCATAATAATCTTTATTATTTGAATTAATAATAATAATATTATTGTTATTAATCTTATTATTATTATTAATATTATAATTATTCTTATTTATGTTTTCTATATTATTTATATTTATTTTTCTTGTGATTCTTCTGCCAATATTATTTCAATTATATATTTGGAGTTTTCTTTTATATTGTATTTTCTTATATCTATGTTGTTATGAAGAATTGACCTTTGGAAATATAATATTTTTGTTTTTTTCTCACATTCTTTTTTCAATCCAGTAATGTCTCTTTCTATTTATTTCCAGTTGATTTGTTGTATCATCAATTAATATTTGCATCCTTATCATTATTGACATTTTTTTCTTTTTTTAATTAAGTTTTGTTTTTATTTTGAAAAAAAACTTTTTTATTAATCACCATTAAGAATATTAAACCAATATTTCAGGATAAGAAATAAATTGACTGTAAATGAATATATCACTGTTTATTATTATATTTAAATTTAACTATTTTTATCTTATCTTTTTTTGAGGAATAAAACAATAAAAATTTTAAGTTTTTCAATTTATAAAAATACTAATTAAATATATATTTTTCTATTTTTTAAACTTTTTATTGATTATTGAATATAAATACTAATTGCAATTAGTAATTAATTAAAATGTTTGGAGATTACAATAATGAGGAGTATGAATTTCAACCAAATCTCATTTATTTAAATGATCTTTATTTTAAGAAAAAATTCTATGGTGTACGCCCTATAAATTGGTAATAAAATTTATTTTAACTTTTTTGATTTATTAATATTTAATATAAAAAAAAGGATTTTAATTTTTCTTTTAGTTTTTTTTATTTCATAAGATTAATTTTTTTTATCTCTTTAATATTTTTGATTGAAATATTCTTTGTTCTTTATTATTAAAATGTTTGTTATTATTATTGTTATAGTAATGATGAATATTTAAATTATTATTTACTTTATTAGTTGTATAAACTTTTATCTAAAGCATCATTATTTTTAGTATATTCATTCTAATTCATTAAACAGTTTATTTTATTTCATTCTTAATATTTTTTAAGATAGGATTTTCATTATCATGACAGTGATTTAATCTTTCTCTAAAAGTTTTTGGATAAAAAAATTTTTATCAAAATTAATTTTATTTAATAAATTAAAATATAAACTATTATTATTAATAACATGAGTTAAAATTTCATTTTTTTAAGAGGGAATGGGGATTGGGGATTGGGGATTGGGGATTGGGGATTGGGCCCAATCCCCAATCCCCA
>JAEEGI010012337.1_pt1 | contig 18299 bp, 9 predicted proteins | sample 8958751 | NCBI WGS metagenome assembly JAEEGI01 (sample SAMN16246545, study PRJNA631951) | gut metagenome | biome: gut microbiome; feature: rumen; material: KS-attached | host: Bos | place: Iran: Karaj | collected 2018-10 | reverse complement strand
GAACTCAATCAGATAAGAGGAGTTGAACATCATGTCGGCGTTTTCCTGATAAGGATAAATCCACTGCTCCTCGGCGGCGATGACATTAGGCCACTGTTCGATGGTTTGACGAGCTGTGAATGCACCTTTATTATAATCACGAACAATGCGGCGCAAAAGGCGGTTGTCGCTGGTCGGGATGATGTTATGGTCATCCAATGAAGTACTGGTCAAGGTGTTAATGAAGATACGGAACTTCACCATATCGAGAATCTTGTCGGTCAGCTTAGGATTAAGTGCATGAATGCCTTCGAGCAGCACCACGGTGTTTGATTCTAGATGAAGTTTCTTGCCATTATATTCCTGACGGCCTGTCACAAAGTTGAACTCTGGGATATCCACCGTCTCCCCTGCCAGCAGCTTCAGCAGGTCGTGTTGCAGCTGCTCGTGTTTCACGGTCTCGAAGTTGTCGAAGTCATAGTCGCCGTTAGGCAGTTTAGGAGTGTCTTCACGGTTGACAAAATAATCATCAGTTGAGAATGACAATGGTTTTAATCCGCAAGCCAATAGCTGAACACTCAACCGCTTACAGAAGGTGGTCTTGCCGCTGCTGCTAGGGCCAGTGATAAGCACCAAACGAACGCCGTTGTCTCTTTGGAAACGTTTGTGAATCTCCTCCGCGATTTGGACGATTTTTTTCTCTTGAAGGGCTTCTGACACCTTAATCAGGGTGCTGGCATAACCGTTGAGGCAGGCTTGGTTGACATCCCCCACGTTATTGAGTCCCATGATGATGTTCCATTTCAGATTCTCATTGAACATCTCGAAAGTCTTGGGCTGAGGCACGAAAGCAGCTAATTGGTTTGGGTTGTGACGGTCAGGGACTCGCAACAGCAAGCCGCTGTAATACCGCTCCAGTCCCCATAACTTGAGGTAACCAGCTGAAGGAACCAGTCGGCCATAATAATAGTCGGCGGTGTCGCCCAAGGTATAATAATCCATATAGACCTGTCCACTCGATTCGATGAGCTTGACCTTGTCGTCATAGCCTCGTTCACGGAAGATACGCACCGCCTCCTCGGTCTGAACCTCATGGAGATGGAAAGGCATGTCCTTGTTGACGATCTCCTGCATGCGCTGACGGATACGGTCGATGTCGTCATCGGACACCGCTGAGTCATCTGCCTTGTGGAAGTTACAGAAATAGCCGTTGGAGATGGGGTTTTCCATGTAAATCTTTGAACCCGGAAAGACATCGCGAGCGGCTTTGCTCAGAAGGAAACATAGCGAGCGGAAGTAGATGCGTGAGCCAGAAGGGTCACGGACATCCACATATTCCACGTCACGGTTGTTATACGCCTTAAAACGCAGTCCCTGCGGCACATTGTTCACACGTGCGGAGACAATTGGATAAGGCTTGTCAAAATCAAACTCAGGAAGCATGTCCTGTAAAGTCGTCCCCTCGGGGAAACTCTTGGTGGTCTTGGTGTTGCGGCAATAGATTTGAAGCATGGCTGTTCGATGATAAGATTGCGCAAAGATAAAACAAAACAACAAGAATCAAAAACACAAATTGTTTTTCCCACACAGTTCGTTGCAAAGCGTTTTATTTCCTATTTTTACGGTCAAATTATCCTAATCATTATCCTAATCAATATTTTTATGAGAAAAAACACACTATTTTTGTTAGGCATGATTACATGTTCTATCGTGTCATGCAACACACAAAAGCCTGAGGTAGAGCCGAAAGGCAAAGACAAAATCGGTCCGAAAGAGCTGACACTCCAATCGGACATCATGACCCCGGAGGTCCTGTGGTCGATGGGTCGTATCGGAGAGTACGACCTCTCCCCCGACGGATCCAAAGTCGTTTACAATGTTACTTGGTACAGCGTGGAGGAAAACCGCAGTGGTTCCACCCTGTATATCATGAATGCTGATGGCAGCGACAACAAGGTGCTCTCCACAGCCAATCAGAGCGAGTACAGTCCTCAGTGGCGGCCTGACGGCAAGAAAGTAGGCTTCCTCTCCCCTAACGACGACGGTGTCATGCAGCTGTGGGAGATCAACCCTGACGGCACTGGACGCCAATGTGTCTCCAATGAAGCTGACGACATCAACGGCTTCCTTTATGCCCCCGATGGCAGCCAGGTTCTTTTCTGCAAAGAGGTGAAGCTGAAAGAAACCGTGGCTGACCTCTATCCCGACCTTGAGAAATCAACGGGTCGTATCAACAACGACTTGATGTACCGCCATTGGGACCAATGGGTGGACACCTACAGTCATCTCTTCCTTGGCAACTTCAGCACTGGTAAGATTGAGAATGCCATCGACGTGATGCAAGACGAGCAGTGGGAAGCCCCAGTCCGTCCTTTCGGAGGCATGGAACAGGTACAGTGGATGCCCGACAGCAAGAGCTTCGTCTATTGCTGCCGCAAAAAGGTGGGCAAAGAATACGCCCTCTCGACCAACACCGACCTCTACCAGTACTTCATCCTGACTGGTGAATGCAAAAACCTCACGGAAGGCATGATGGGCTACGACCTAAACCCTGTGGTCTCACCTGACGGACGTTATCTGTCCTGGGAAAGCATGGAACGCGACGGCTATGAGTCGGACAAACAGCGTCTCTTTGTCATGGACATGCAGACTGGTGTGAAGACGGACTACTCGAAGGACTTCGACCAGTGCTGCACTGGTTTCAGCTGGGCTCCCGACAGCCAGACGCTCTATTTCATCAGCGACCACTATGCTGTGGACGAGCTGTACGCCCTGACACTTGCCGACGGCAAGATCCGCAAGATTACCGAGGGTGTACATAACTATGTGTCGGTGAAGTCCAATGGCGAGCGTCTCATCGCTGGCATGCAGTCGATGAGCCATCCTACCGAGCTGTTCAGCGTTGACCCCATCACGGGTGAGGCACAACAGATCACCACAATCAACGACAAGATTTTCGCCCAACTCACCATGGGCGAGGTGAAGGAGCGTTGGATTAAGACCACCGACGGCCAGCAGATGCTGACTTGGGTCATCTACCCGCCTCATTTTGACCCCAACAAGCAGTACCCTGCCCTTCTCTACTGTGAGGGCGGTCCTCAAAGCACAGTGAGCCAGTTCTGGTCGTATCGCTGGAACTTCCAGATGATGGCTGCCAACGGTTACATCGTGGTTGCTCCCAACCGTCGCGGCTTGCCCGGTTTCGGTCAGGAGTGGTTAGAGGAGATCAGTGGCGACTACGGCGGACAGTGCATGAAAGACTATCTGAGTGCCATCGACGAGGTCAGCAAGGAGCCTTACGTTGACGCCAACCGTCTTGGTGCTGTGGGTGCCAGTTTCGGCGGCTTCAGTGTGTATTGGCTTGCTGGACATCATGAAGGACGTTTCAAAGCCCTCATCGCCCACGACGGCATGTTCAACCTCGAAGCACAGTATTTAGAGACGGAAGAGATGTGGTTTGTGAACTGGGATCTCGGCGGTGCCTATTGGGAATGGAACAACCCCACGGTGCGCAAGACCTACGCCAACTCCCCTCACCTCTTTGTGGATAAATGGACTGCTCCTATCCTCGTCATCCATGGTGGTCTCGACTACCGCATCTGTTTCACGCAAGGCATGCAGGCTTACAACGCAGCCATCTTGCGCGGTCTTGATGCTGAGTTCCTTTACTTCCCCGATGAGAACCACTGGGTGTTGAAACCCCAGAACGGTGTTCTTTGGCAGAGAAGGTTCTACAATTGGTTAGATAAATACCTGAAATAATCATCTTTTAATCCATTCACCTGGAACCCTTAGAAAGGGCGACAGTACACAGACGGGGGTACGCCCCCGTCTTTTTTTTATGTCGGACACGGGACTCGGGATTTCTTGACGCGGGACTCGTATCTCGTGTCTCGCATTCCGTATCAAGTATCAAGTATCACGAACAAAAAAAACCACCGGATTTCTCCGGTGGTTTTTTTGAGTTGCTAAAAGCTAACAGCTAATAGCTAGATGCTAACAGCTTACTCCTTAACGACCATTTGGTTGCCTTGCTGACCGTTGGTCATGGTGACGTTGATGGTATAGACACCAGCGCTGAGGCTGCTGAGGTTGAGCTCAACTTGATCAGCGTTGCCAACTTCTTCGTTGATGAGGAGTTGACCCATGGCGTTGTAAACCTTCACCGTCTCGATAGCTTGGCCTTGAATCATGACCTTGCCACTGGTCGGGTTCGGGAAGAGGCTGATTTCACCATATTCATTGACACCCGTGTTACGGAAGTTCAGAACCATCGGGTTCTTAGCTGAGCCGTAGATGTCATCAGACTGATAGACAATCTGTTCATCGGCGATGCCAGCAAATTCAGTATTGCCATTGACATCGAAGAGACGGAAGCTGACTTCCTCGCCAGGTTCACCGCTGACGGTCAAGAAGGCAACATAGTTACCCATTGACTTTTGGAGGAGAGCGGTACCACGGCATTCACCGTTAACGAAGGCGCCAATTTCGTGGCTACCCTCGCTCATTGCGAATTGTTCAGCATTGAGCGTCACCATCATGGTGAGGTTGGTCGGGAACAGATAGTGGTTGGTGTTCCAGTGGGTGATGGCCGGGATTTCGGCGACATAGCCCTTGGCAGGAGCGGGATAAATGAGTGTATTTTCCGTTTCACCATTGTTCAGATAGAGGTAACCAGCGCCAGGTGTCAGCGTCAAAGCAGTACTCCAAGCACCACCTTCGAATGAGGTGAAGCCATTCTGACCCTTGATCATGTCTCCTTCTGAAGGAGTAATGGTGGAGAGGGCATAGTCTGCGCTCATTTCAGCATCGGAGATATAGCCAATCCAGTTCCAGCCAGTGGCCAGCGTGATGGGGTGATCATTCGGGTCAGCGAGAGGAGCGGTCAGCGACAGTTCACCGCCATCGGTAAGGATGAGGTACATATTCGCATTGTTCATAGTAGCCAAGGTGCCTGACCAAGCGCCATTCTCCAAGTTCACATAACCATCGTTCTGAGACTTGATAGAAGCAGTGGTACTGGTAGCAGCGATGCTATTCTCAATCAGCTCAAGAGCATTCTCAGGATACTCGACGTATGAGGAGAACCAGCCCCAACCAGAGGAAAGGGTGACGGTTTGCTCTTCTTCGCCAGCACCTTCCAAGGTCTGGAAGTATTCCCAATTAGAAGCAGCACTGACTTCGTTAGGTCCGCAGACTGCATAGACATAAACTACATAGAGGCTATTATCATCCAAACCAGTGAGCGTGTAAGGATTCGTGGTAACATTGATGATGTCGCCGGTACCAATCGCATAAGATCCTGTAGCGGAATAGTTGATCACCTCTAACTGCCATGCAGTAGCGTCGCCGTTTTCAGTCCAGGAGACCACCGCAGAGTTATCAGTGACATCGGTAAATGCCAGATCACTCGGAGCCGGGCAAGCTGACTCGGTCATGAAGTAAGCCTCCTGAGACCAATTGGTGAGCTCGTCCTCTTCGCACAGACCTTGAACTTGAACAGCATAGATAGTTGAAGGATCGAGATCAGTGATTGTGTAGGGGCTGGTGACACCTTCCACAAGCACAGGTTCGGAATCATCGGAGATATACTCCTCAGTGGTAACAAACACACCAAAGATTTCTTCAGCATAACTAGGATCTTGACCTCTTGCGACGAAGGTAAGGGTACCACCCAATTCCACACCATCGATAATCAACCAGTTATCTGGATACAGTGGACCGTAATCATTATTAAAGCTTTCGGAATAGAGACCTGCATAACCATTGAAGTAGGTTCCGGGTTCATAGTCAGTTTGGTCGGTGTAATCAAGATAACCCCAATTGTAACCGTCACCGTCATGGTCAACAATCATCAAATTCGAGGGAATATCACCCTCAAAGTCAACGTTAAAGATCTCGTTACCACCTGCATCGGTCAACACGATGTCGTCAACAAGCAAACGGAACATATCGGTAATGTTATAGTGACGGATAGCCACGGAACCTGTGCCACTGAATTGGCTCAGATCGAAGGTATATTCTGTCAGTTCTTCTGTAGCAGTTTCATCCTCTCCAACTTGTGTGAAAACATCCTCGTTGAAACCACCAGGAATATAATACTGGAGGTTGTAAGAATCTTGAGCGCCAGTCCATTCCACAGTGGCAGAGTTAGCAGTAACATCGGTAATGTCATCAATAGTAGGAACAGCGCAGTTGCTGAGGGTGGTGAAGGAAACGGTGTTGGTCCAATCGGTCAACTCAGTCTTGGTGCAGATACCTTGGACATGAACCTCGTATGGAGTATTAGGCGTAAGGTTGTCAAGCACATACGGATTGTCGGTGACCGCCTCGATGAATTCAGGCTCGGAAGCAGGGATATACACTTGTTCCGTAGCAACATACACGCCAAAGACTTCAGCAGCATAACTTGGATCTTGACCTCTTGCGACAAATGTAAGGGTACCACCCATCTGAACATTGGGAATGATCAGCCAGTTGTCAGGGTACAAAACGCCGCTGGCGTAACTGGCAGAAGTGAGACAATACGAGCCATTACCCACAGGATTTCCTGAACCATCAGTTTGAGTGATATTCCAAATACCCCAAACATTACCATCACCATCAGCGTCATAGTTCATCCAGTCAGAAGGAATGACACCATCTTCAAAATCAGCAAACAGCACTGTTTCTCCGTAGGCATTTGTCACCGTAATATCGTCAACATTCAAGCGGAACATATCACTGATATTATAGTGGCGGATGGCGATTGTAGCCAATCCAGCAAAGTCAGACAAATCGTAGGTATACTGCGTGAGAACAGCGGTGGCTGTCACATCAGATCCTTGCTGTTCAAAAGGAGTTACATCGACATGAGCGGGGATCCAGTATTCGATGTTGTAAGCGGATTGGTAACCCGTCCAGCTCAGCGTAGCCTCAGTGGCATTAGGTTCCACAGTAAGGTGTGAAGGAGTCTCGCAAGCACTTGGAGTAGTAAACATAGCCATCGCCCAATTGCTGTAACCATCAGCACCGCAGTTGGCACGGATGCGGACGGCATAAGTGGTCTCAGGATCAAGCTCAGTAAGCGTGTACGGAGAAGTAGTGGCGTCCGGAGCAGAAATCCATTCTAAGTCATCAGGATTGATGCTGGTTTCAAAGTATCCACGGATCATCCAGGTATAGTCGAGATCGTAGGTAGTAACATCCTCCCATTCTGTTCCATTAAGGCTAATCCAACGTCCGTTGGGATCACCTGTATTGTTACATCCCATAGCAGGATATGATCCGTATTCCTTGAGAACAATCCAAAGATTTTGTGAGGCATCAAAAATAACAGGCTGTGTAAGCGTCACCTCATGGAAAGCATTAAGCTGTTCTGTCTCCACCGTCTCTTCATAAAGCAATGTTTCAGGAGCATTTTCTCCACCAGAGTAAACATAAATGGTAATAGGTTCTGCACTATTCGCATCAGAGGCTTCATACATAGAAACCTTGGTAAGCATGTCTTCATTCAACATATCAGCCGGGAACATGACAGCCCAATATACATCACTGCCTCCGGTACCGATGCTACTGGAATAGGTACCGTTATCATAATACAGCCAGGAGCCACGGTCTGATTTGTCGCTGGAAGGCACCAATGCATATTCGAATTCGATTTCGTTATTTGAACTCCAATTCACCACAGCAGAAGTAGGCATGAGATCCGTGATTGTCAAGTTAGTCGGTTTCGGGCAGGCTTCAAGGGTTGTGAAGCTCACCATGTTGCTCCATGCGCTGACATCTTCCTCATCGCAAGTAGCGCGGACATAAGCAAAGTAGGTCTGGTCAGCATCCAGATTCTCGTTGATGGTAGCCGGGTTGCTTCTCACATCCATAAAGAAATCAGGTTGATCGGGATCGAAGTTGCTATTCGTGGAATAAGCGATTCTCCACATGCTTTCTTCACCTTTGACAGTCCAGCTCAGGGTAGCCTCATGAGTTTGAACATCGTCAACAGTGAGGTTAACAGGTTTCGGGCAGGTGGGAGGAACGCAGCTGACTTCGTATGTCACAGGAGAAGCCATGGCACCAGAGCCTTCGAAAATCAATTCTCCTTCAAAATCGTACACTTCGTAGGAAGCTTCATTGTCATAGCTACCAACATGCCAATTAAACTGAATCTCGCGGCCATCACACACAGCAAGATAAACGGTGTTCTCTTCGTTTTGACCAGAGCCTGTGGTGCCGTCGAGGTTTTCATTAGCAATTTGACCTAAAACAAGGCCAGTTTCAACATCCACCACCTCGATGTAAGCGCCATTCCATCCGTCGCCCCATGAGTCAGTAATCACGAAGGTGAGTTGGCACATGTCAGCATCTGAGCAAAGATTTGTGACGAAGGAAACCTTGGAACTCCATGAGCTATAACCGTCGCTGCCACAGTTGGCACGGATATAAGCATAATAGGTCGTAGCAGCGGTCAGGCCTTGCAAGGTGTAAGGATTGGTAGTGGCATTGACGGGAGTAGCTTGGTCGGGATCAAAATCACTATCGGTGGAATAAACAATCTGCCACTGAGAAGCATCAGATTCCCAAGCGAAGGTAGCGGAATTATCTGTCGTCCCCGTGCAAGTGAAAGCCGTAGGTATCAAACACAAATCAATAGTGCGGAAATAAGTGCTTTCAGTCCATGCACTGCTACCATCCTGGCCACCACAGACTCCCTGGACCTGAACTTCATAAAAAGTAGAAGGAGTTAATCCTGTCAAAGTCTTGGGTGAAGTAACGTTGTTCAGTGTAATCCATTCATTGTCTCTTGGAGTGTTCTTGCCTATGTTAGTGATGGTAAGGTCAGTTGCATCATTTTCTCCACCATTATAGACATGGAACTCATAGATTTTGCCAGCCTCGAACACATAGTCGTCATAACGACCGCCAATACTACCGCCTGCAGAAGCGATCCACATACGATCGCCAGGCGTAGGATTCGTGATTGCCCAATCATACGTGCCAGCAGGAATTTGAATCGTCACACTGCTATTGTTAACCATGTTGGTGGTGGTCAAGGATCCGTCAGCATTCACAGGAATCTTGTATTCGAATTCAGCATACACTGAAGCATCGGCATCACCACTTGAGGTCAAAGGACCTGTTTCGGGAATAATCGTGCCATAAGTGTTTGCATCGGCATCGAGCAGCATCTGGTATCCAGAGCCGTCTTGCCATACATCGTCCGTTGTAAGGGTTATGAACGCATAGTCAATGCTACTTTCACGATATCTTAAATTATACTGATTCGAGAATCCATTCCAAGTGACCACAGCTGAATGAGTATCAGGTACCACACTTTCGATGACAGGTGCCGGGCAGGCCTCTAATGTGGTAAAGGTCACTTCGTTGCTCCAGTCGCTCACGCCGTCAGCAGCACCACAGTTGGCACGCACTTTCACAGTATATTCCGTTTCAGGAGCGAGACCAGTCAGTGTGAAGGGATTGGTTTGAGCGTTGATCAGGTTGCTTTCATTACCATTGAGGCAAATCTGCCATGCATTAGCGTTGGACAACCAGCTGAGCTCAGCATTGCGGGGACCCACTTCATTAACCGTAAGCGCCAGAGGTTTCAAGCAGGTAGGAGCTGCACCCTTGAGGATGCGGATCTGGTTCTTACTGGTCTCCAGAGTACCAGTGTAAGAGGATGGATTAAATGGATCATAGTTAACGCCATCGGAATAAATACGGATAGCTTGGTTATCAGCATTATAAGATCTGAAATTCAAGCCATTCTGATAAGAACTTGCAGTTGCGTCAACAATAAGAGCCATATTACTGAGTCCATCATAAATGAAAGGATTATCAAGCACGAAGATGTTCCAACCCGCAGCAATAGTGACATCGCCACTATAAACCAAATCGGCATTGGTGACCGTAATCCAGTCAGTGGTGTTATCGAAACTGCTCTTTGTAGTACTCACCATATAGATATCGAAGTGACGCTGATAGTTGGCTAAAGAGGAGCAATAGAAGTCAATTCTTTCGATAGCTGCTGCATCTGAACCTAATTCCTCAACAGTGTAAATTTGCTGGGTCAAGGAATTATAATAGTACATGTTAACAGGGAGATAAGAGTTGTTCACATCTCCCGTGCCAATAACGGTCAATCCTTCAGGAACATACTCGGAAGTAGTAAAGCCCACAGTCTTCCAGCCGCTAACGGCGTCAGAGCAAATTGACTGTATTCTTGCCTGATAGGTTGAGTTGTCTTCCAGACCTGTGAGCGTATAGTTTTGGGCGGTGCTGTTTGAAAGCAAAGAAGTCCATTCAGTTTGACCGGATTTCTTATATTCAAGATTATAATGACCGCTACCTCCGGTCCAGGTCAATGAAGCATCAAAAGTGCCAGCGGTGGCCTCGAAAGTATCAACCTTTTCACAAGCCACACCTCCAGTAGGAGTGATCTCAATTTCAATGACATTTCTTTTAGGGGTAATAGCATAAGCAGTACCCAGATCGCCGAGATCATACGGTGTACCGTCACGACGAGCGTAGATAGACCGATTTGGATCATCGGTTGCGCCGAACACCTTTCCGTTGAGGCCGCCTTTCCAAGAACCAGTGTTGTTTTGGAAGCAAATCACCAAGTTTCCTGTTCCAGTATACGCAAATGGGGTACTCAGTTCAAAGGTGTAAGCCTCAGCTTCCGTGTTATGGACTGTAACTGATCCAGTGTAAACCAAATCACCATCAGTGACAGCTACCCAGTCGGTATTACTATCAAATACCTCCTTGTCGGTTTCCACCATGTAGATGTTGAAAGGCATTTCATAAAGGTCTGCATTTCCATACAACCACATCGTAATGCTGCTGATGGTTCCAGCTGTTCCAATCTCTTCGGCAGTATAAATCTGCTCTGAGAAAGAATACTCGTAAAGTGAATTCATTGGAAGATAGGTGTCATTAGTGGCAGTCTCCAAATCTCCAATCGTCACTTGAGCTTTTGCCACGCCGAATACGGCGAACAAAAGCATCATCATTAGTAAGGATTTGTGTTTCATGATGATTAGATTTAGTTAATAATTTGTGAATTGTTAAATTGTTGTTGAGTTTCTATACTTTTTTTCCAATTTGAATCGTCAAAAGTAGCATAAAAAACAAATATGACAAAGATTAACGAGAAAAAGTTATAAACAGGTCGTTAGAAATTGTTGATAACTTTTTTAACCACAAAAAAAATCTCAATTTTCTTTCTATCGAGGTTTGACCCCGGGCCTCACACCCCGACCCCCTCTAGGACCTCACCCCCCAGCCCCCTCTCCACCGTGGAGAGGGGGAGGTTGCTACCCTGGGCTTATTCTACCGAGGTTTAACCCCTAACGGGGTAGCACAGACCTCACCCCCCAGCCCCCTCTCCACCGTGGAGAGGGGGAGTGTTCTACCCTGGGCCTTTTCTACCGAGATTTAACCCCTACCGGGGTAGCTCTCTCTAAATTCTAAATTCTAAATTCTCCTACCGAGATTTAACCCCTAGCGGGGTATTCTCTCTCAATTCGCTGTCGCACCACCTCGAAGCAGACGATACCTGTGGCTACGGAGACATTAAGAGAGTCGATGTCGCCAGGCATGGGGATTCGTAGATGTTGGTCGAGGCGTTTCATGCAACCCTCGCTGATGCCGTCTTCCTCGGAGCCCATCATCACACAGAGCGGGCCCGTGAGGTCGGCCTCCCAAAGACTCTGCCGCGCCTTCTCGGTGAAGCCAACCACCCGCAAGCCACTATCCTTCAAGAAATCCATGGCATCCTTCAAATTATTGACACGACATATATTAATATGTGAGAGTGCTCCGGCGGAGGTCTTCATAGCATCACCGTTAACAAGAGCGGATCCCTTTGCGGGAACCACGATGGCATCAACGCCAGCGGCGTATGCTGTACGGGCAATGGCCCCGAAGTTACGCACATCAGTGACTCGGTCGAGCATCAACACAAAAGGATCCCTGCCCTGCTCATATAAAAGAGGAATCACCTTTTCCAAAGGCTGGTATTCGATAGGACAGACGAAAGCCACCACCCCCTGATGGTTCTTGCGAGTCAAACGGTTCATCTTCTCAAGCGGCACATACTGCACCGGCACCTGTGCTGCCCGACAATGGTTCGCTATCTCACTGAGTTCAGGGGAACGGGTTCCTGCTTGAATAAACACTTTTTCGATCTCTTTGCCCGAGCGGATTAACTCCAGCACAGGATGCACTCCAAAGACCAAATCGCTCTTGTAATTCGTTTCCATAGCCATTATTTTTGCGCAAAAATAAAAAAATTGTATCTTCGCAACATGAAAAGCAAAGCATTAATCATCAAAACAATTGACTATGAAAGCATTGAGAATAAACTTAATCCTAGCTGGGCTACTTCTTTTCGGCCTTACAAGCCTTTGTCACGGTCAGCTGTACCGTCCTGTCACCATGGCAGACAAAGCGGTCATCCATGATTTCATCCAGCAAAACCTCCGGTATCCCGAGGAGGCACTCAAAGAAGGCAAAAATGGCGAAGTGGTGGTGACGTTTCATGTTGATGAGCGAGGCAACGGGAGCAACTATCATGTCACCCAAACCTTCTGCGAAGAAGCAAACACCAATGCCCTCGACATGGTGCGCAAGATACGTTGGTCGCCCGCCACGATGGACATGAAACCAGTGGCTAGCGACATGGAATACACGGTGGAATACAACGCCCGCTCCTACAAACGCTACTGGAAGAAACATGAGCCCCTCCCCCTCCCACTAACGCTGGAAGCTGACACCAGCTATGCCATCTATGAGAGGCACCAGTTAGAAGAGACCGCCAAGCCCTATTTCGCTGACGGCAGCACCATGGCACAGTTCATCCTCTCCAACCTGAAATACCCCGAGTCGGCCAAGATGGCCGAGATTGCTGGCACCGTGCGTCTGAGCTTCGTGGTGGAGACCGACGGAAACATCTCTAACATCCTCATCGAACAATCGGTAGGTGGCGGCTGCGACCAAGAGGCCATCCGGCTCTTGCAGTTGACACGCTGGATCCCAGCAGTGAAAAACGGACAATATGTACGCAGCCATAACCTCCAAGACATCACCTTCCACATCGGAAACCGGAACTATCAGGACGGAAACGCTTATTAAGATGAGAGGTTAGAGGTTTTCTTTTGTCAACAATTCAACTATTATAAAAAATTAAACATTTAAACAATTCAACAATTCAACATGAAAAAACATCTTTTTATTGCTTTGGCACTGCTGATTGGCTTTGGTGCCAACGCACAAGAAAACAGTAACTGGACCAAGAAAGGCAACATCGGACTGAACTTCTCGCAGAGTTCCTTCACCAACTGGGCGGCAGGAGGACAAAACGCCCTCAACTGGATGGGCGCCTTCAACTACAGCATCAACTATGCCAAGGACAACTTCAAATGGGACAACACCTTGAACACCGCCTTAGGCTATAGCTACTTTAACTTCAAACAGAAACCTGTCAAGACCGACGACAAGATCGAGTTCACCTCGTTAGCCGGCCTCAAAGCCACCGAGCACCTGAACTACAGCTTGGAGTTCGCTTTCCGCTCGCAGTTCGCAAAAGGGTATGACTATGCCACTGACTCCACCAACTACATCTCGAAGTTCCTTGCACCGGCTTATCTCACCCTCGGCCTCGGTGTTGAATGGGTGCCCAACGAGCACTTCTCCGTCAACTTTGCTCCAATCACTGGCCGTATCACCATCGTCAATGACCAGAGACTGGCTGAGATCGGCGCATACGGTGTGGAACCTGGCTATTTCAACCCCACTGACAGCACCCAATGGATTCCCGGCAAGAAAATCCGTTATGAATTCGGCGCCCGTCTCGCTGCCAAGATGAAATACACGCTGATGCAAAATGTGGATTTCGAGTCAAAACTCGAACTCTTCTCCAACTATCTGGATCATCCGCAATACATCGACGTGGATTGGCAGAACCTGTTTGTCATGAAAGTAAACTCCTGGCTGAACTGCAGCCTCGGCACCCACCTCATCTATGACTACGACATCCCGTTCTTTGACGAGGCTGGCATCCGTATCGAAGGCTCCAAAATACAGTTCAAAGAAGTCCTCAGCATCGGCTTATTATTCAATCTGTAAAGGAGCAGTTCACTGTTAGCTTTTAGTCTCGTAAAAAAAGGCTAAAAGCTAACAGTTAATGGCAAAACCAAACACTTCCAACATGCGCATCGGAATCCTATCAGACACTCACGGGGTGATTATCCCTCAAGTCTATTCCTTTTTCAAGGACGTGGATGAACTATGGCATGCAGGCGACATCGGGAACATCGAGACTGCCGAACAACTGGAAGCCTTTAAACCCCTTCGAGCCGTACACGGCAACATCGATGACCATGTTGTCCGACTACAATACCCCGAGGATCAGTTTTTCCAGATAGAGGATGTCCATGTTTACATGACCCACATCGGAGGCTATCCCGGACATTATCTTCCTGAAATCAGAACCATTCTCCAAGACAAGAAACCAAATCTATATGTCTGCGGACATTCTCATATCCTGAAAGTCATCTACGACGACAAACTTAACTTACTGCACATCAACCCCGGAGCTGCAGGCACTTCAGGATTCCACAAAAAAATCACTATGGTGCGCCTCACCATCGACGGCAAAACCTTCAAAGACCTAGAAATCCTGGATTTAGATCGGCGAATTTAGCGAAGGGGTGTTATCGGCGATACCAAAAAAATTCGCCGTTAACGGAGTCGGTCCATGGATCGCACTTTGTCGATATCCTTCTTGAGGCCAGAGGACGCCACCAGCATCATAATCAAGCCGACCAACGAAAGGAAAGCTCCCCAAGCCGGCCAGGCAAACGAAGGGATGATGGCCATGCCCGAACCCGTTTTCACGATATAATAAACAAAAATCGTCGCAATCAACACCGCGGCCAAGACAAGATTAACCCTGGAGAGTTTAAAGAGCTTCACAAACTGCTGAAGCTTCACCGCGCGAAATATCGACATGGAAAGGTAAAAGTTAATGAGAATCACCGCCACCGTGAGAATCAGCAACGGCAGCGTATAGATAGCACTGAAGCCAACCTCAAGATTGGGGGCCACCGAAACTACATTGACACCATATACGAAAAGCCTGAGATAAGTGCCATAATCATCGAGATACAATGCCAAAGGCATGAAAAACAAGGCTCCGAAAACAAGAGCCGACAAAAAGAACAAAAGGGATTGGGTGCGTTGTTTCATCGTTCTATTTCTTTTAAAATCGTACTTTTTTCTGTTTGAAATCGGCTGCAAAGATAGAAAAAACTCGAAAAACAGAAAAAAAACTTGCCAGTTTGAAATAATTCCTTATTTTTGCACCGCTTTTGGTTATTCAAAGTAACACAAAACTCTAACAATTTTCCCAAAAGCATTATCCTCAACCGATTGTTCCCTTTTTTGAATTCAATCTATTTCCTAACTGTATATCTTTTTTTATGTACAACATCTATGAACTGAACGACAAGTCTTTAGAAGATCTGAAGATGATTGCCATCGAGCTTGGTATTGATGATGAAGGCAGAACCAAACAACAACTGATTTACGACATCATCGACCATCAGGTAGAACACCCCGAATCCGTCAAAAAGGCGGGCAAGAAAAAAACTGCTGCCACTCCTGAAGCCACCCCTTCCCAGGAAACAGCCCCCAAAAAGAGAGGTAGGAAACGCAAATCAGAAACCGCCAACGCCGGCGAGGCCTCCACGCCTTCCAACACGGCTGCTCCTGTGAAAGCGGATGCCCCCGCCACTCAACATGAGCCCACAGCTCCCGCAGCCAAAGAGCCGAAACAACGGAAGAAAAAAAACCAGAACCAAAACGAAGAGCAACGTCAAGCCCAAGAAACCATCGTGTTTCCTAACGATGAAAACAAGGCTAACAACACCGTCCAAGACAATGGGACGATGGATGCAGAACCCAAGAAAAGAGAAAAACGTCCTCGTATTGCCAGAGAGAACAAGGGCTCAGAAATCCCCGCAGGAACCAGCAACTACAATGCTGAACGCAACGATGACCATCTGAAAGCCATCGCCCAACCCAAAGCTGACTCTACGCCGAAAGAGCCTAAGGAATTCAAAGAGAACAAAGAACAAAAAACGGTGATAGAGGCCAAAGAACCCAAGGACAACCGAGAAAATCGGGAAAACAGGGAAAATCGTGAAAATCGTGAAAACCGTGAAAACAAGGAACCCAAAGAACATCGTGAGAACCGCGAGCCCCGGGAGATGAAAACTCCAAAAGAGCCAAGAGAAAACCACGAGACGAAAAACTCAGGCGATTCTTTGGCATCGAAAGAAAACAAGGAGAACAAAGAACCCAAAGAAAACCACCAGCAAGGAAGACCCAACGGCAATGTAGCTCCTCAAAACGGACAGGGTAACCAAAACAACCAGAACGCGCAGCAAACTGCAGAGAAACTCGAGAAACAACGTCGCGACGAGATTCTGAACGAGTTTGACAGCGTGGTGGAAGCGGAAGGCGTGCTGGAGATCATGCCTGAGGGATTCGGATTCCTCCGTTCCTCTGACTACAACTATCTCCCCTCCCCTGACGACATCTACGTCTCCACCTCACAAATCAAGCTGTTCGGTTTGAAGACTGGCGACACGGTGTTGGGTACCATCCGTCCTCCCAAGAGCGGCGAGAAGTTCTTCCCGCTGGTACGCGTTGACTTTATCAATGGACGCAAGCCCGAAGAGGTACGCGACCGCATCCCGTTCGACTTCCTCACGCCTTTGTTCCCGAACGAGAAGTTCATCATCACTGGCCATAAAGGTGGCACCATCTCGACCCGCATCATGGATATGTTCGCCCCCATCGGCAAGGGACAGCGCGGCCTCATCGTAGCCCAGCCCAAGACGGGTAAGACAGTCTTATTAAAAGAGGTGGCCAATGCCATTGCCGCCAACCATCCCGAGGTGTACCTGATCATCCTGCTCATCGACGAGCGTCCCGAGGAGGTCACCGACATGCAGCGCAGCGTCAATGCCGAGGTCATCGCCTCGACCTTCGACGAGCCTGCCTCGAAACACGTCCAGATTGCCAACATCGTCCTAGAGAAAGCCAAACGCCTCACCGAATGCGGCCACGATGTGGTGATCTTGTTAGACTCCATCACGCGTCTCGCACGTGCATACAACACGGTGTCACCCGCGTCTGGCAAGGTGCTCACTGGTGGTGTCGAGGCCAATGCCTTACAAAAACCCAAACGCTTCTTCGGCGCCGCGCGTAAGATTGAAAATGGCGGCTCGCTCACCATCCTGGCCACCGCTCTCATCGAGACGGGCTCCAAGATGGACGAAGTCATCTTCGAGGAATTCAAAGGCACCGGCAACATGGAGCTGCAACTCGACCGCCGTCTGTCGAACAAACGTATCTTCCCCGCCATCGACATCGTGGCCTCAGGCACCCGACGCGACGACCTGCTGGTTGATGAGACCACTCTCGCCCGCGTGTGGGCACTGCGCACCCACTTTGCCGATATGACCCCCGTCGAAGCTATGGAGTTCCTCAAAGACCGCGTCGCCAAGACCATCAGCAACGAGGAATTCTTGATGAGCCTCGACAAATAACCGACAACAAAAAAAATGAAAAAAATACTATTGATTCTGGCTACGGTGATGTTCGCCATCACCGTCCAGGCCCAAGGTCCCGCCGCAATCCAGAAAATACGCCAAACCAATGGCTCCCTTCGGACGTTTGACGCGGACCTGACGAACACCACCCTGAAAAAGGACAAGAAAAACGTTCAAAAAGGGAAACTCTATTTTGTTGCCACTGACCGTTTCTCAGCTTTGTTTGACAATGGAAAATACATGATTGTCAACGCTAACCGACTGAAAATCAACATCGGTATGTTCCATGGGACTTTCAGACTCAGAGACGGAGGCATGATGCGTTCACTCAGCAATATCTTCCTTTATGGATTCCAAGGCCGCTGCGAGGACCTCGCTAAAGAGGAGAACTACAGCCTTCAAGTCAAAGAGACCAACATGCAGTATCAAGTGGTTTGTACCGCTAAAAAGAAATCGTTTTTCGGAATCGGCTACCAAAAGGTCGTTTTCAACTACGAGAAAGACAGCTACTTGCTGAAGGAAATCGTCCTCTACGACACCAACGACAACATCGACATCTACACCATCTCTAACGTCAAGTACAACGAGACGGTAGCAGAGGAAAAATTCAACTAACCTCTAAGAAGCTGTTTTGATTTTTTTCGAGCTTATTTGAGAGGGATTTTTGAGGATGATTTTTCTGTTGAGCGAACGACGATAGCGGGCTATCGGAGCGAG
>JAEEGI010012335.1_pt1 | contig 18301 bp, 13 predicted proteins | sample 8958751 | NCBI WGS metagenome assembly JAEEGI01 (sample SAMN16246545, study PRJNA631951) | gut metagenome | biome: gut microbiome; feature: rumen; material: KS-attached | host: Bos | place: Iran: Karaj | collected 2018-10 | reverse complement strand
TCGGCCTCGGCTACCTCACCCTGGACAGGGCCTCCTCGACGCTCTCGACCGGCGAGCGCCAGCGCGTGCAGCTGGCCCGCGCCGTGCGCAACCGCACGACAGGCGTGCTCTACGTGCTGGACGAGCCGACCGTGGGCCTGCACCCCGCCAACGTGGAAGGCGTCGCGGCCGTCATGCAGGATCTGCTGGCTGACGGCAATTCCGTCCTCCTGGTGGACCACGATGCCGGCATCCTCTCCCGGGCCGGCTGGCTGGTCGAGATGGGGCCCGGCGCAGGCGCCGGCGGCGGACGCGTTGTCTGCCAGGGAACGGTAGAGGAGCTTTGCGCCAATCCAGCTTCCGCCATCGGCGCCTGCCTATCGGGCCGGCACCCGGTCTGCGTGCGGCCGGATCTGGCCGGCGAAGATCTTTTCGCGCACGGGGCTCTGCGGCTTGCCGCTGGCCCTGTCCACACGGTGCACGCCCTGGAAGCAGCCTTCCCCAAGGGCCGGCTCTCCGTGGTCACGGGCGTTTCCGGCTCGGGCAAGACGACGCTGGTCCTGGAATGTCTCGTGCCCGCCCTGGAGGCCCGCTTTGCCGGCCGCCCCCTGCCGTCTCCAGTCGTGACCCTGGAGGCGCCGGGCCTTGCCCGGGTCAGGCTCATCGACGCCGATCCCATCGGCGCCAACGTGCGCTCGACCGTCGCTACCTACGCCGGCGTGCACGACGAGCTGCGCAAGGTGTTTGCGCGCACGGCCGATGCCAGGCGGCTCGGCCGCAAGGCAGGCGACTTCAGCTACAATACGGGGAAGCTCCGCTGTCCCGAGTGCGACGGCACGGGCAGCGTCAGCCTCGACGTGCAGTTTTTGCCGGACGTCGCCATTCCCTGCCCTGCCTGCCAAGGCTCGCGCTACGCCAGAGAGGCCGGCCTTGTGAGGCGGGAGCCCAAGGCGGGCGGGCCTGCGCGCAGCCTGCCTGAACTCATGGCCATGAGCGTGGACGAGGCCCTTGCGGCCTGCGTTGACATCCCGGCCGTGGCCAGACGCCTCAAGACCCTGAGCGGGCTCGGCCTCGGCTACCTCGCCCTGGGCGAGGACACGCCGAGCCTCTCCGGCGGCGAGGCCCAGCGCCTCAAGCTGGCCGCCGAGATGGGCCGCTGCCAGCAGGACGCAGTCTATGTCTTCGACGAGCCGACGGTGGGCCTGCATCCGCTCGACGTGGAGACCCTCCTTGGCGTCTTCCGGTCCCTGACGGCCGCCGGCGCTACGGTCATCGTCGTCGAGCACGATCTCGACGTGGTGCGCAGCGCCGACTACGCCGTCGACATGGGGCCCGGCGGGGGCCTTGAGGGAGGACGCATCATCTATCAGGGGCCCCCCGAAGGCCTGTGCGCCTGTCCTGAGAGCCAGACTGGCAGGTATCTTGGGCGCTGGATCGAGGCGAGGCCGGCTGGATCCGCTTCCGTGTCGGAAAACCGGCAGGGCTGCAAGGGGCTATGAGACCGCTTCGCATACGCCTTCGTCCCCGCTGCCGTCTCAGCGTCTGGCGACAGGTCCGGCGCCGGGCAGGGCTCGGCCTTCCGCATCCGCCCAGCTGGTGAAGATCACGATGACACGTAAAATCAATAAGTTATTCTGTTTCCGCACCAAACAGCCTGATTTGGCCAGGTCCACGGGAGCTTCCCGCTTTCTCTGGCAAGGCCCGCCGGCTTGACAGGCCTTGCCTGTGCCGGATCGGGCAGCTACGCAGTGCGTTCGATGATGAGCTCTGCCGACCCCTCTTCCAGCGAGTTGGAGGCGTCGAGGTGCACGTGGCTTCCGGGCGTCTCCTCGGCCAGGGCAAGGAGGATGCGGGCAAGGGACAGCAGCCCCTCCCGGTTGGCGGAGAGCACGATGGCGCCGCAGGCATCGGTCGATGCGCTGATTTCAAAGCCGTCTTGCCAGTGCAGATCCATGCTTCCTCTGCCGAGAGCAGGCCGGGCTGGCTATTTGCTGACGTGCCTGGGATAGAGCAGGCCGGGCTTGCCGAGGACCACGTGGGCCCTGTCGCTGCCCATGCAGGCATCCACGCCGGGAGCTGCCTTGCCGATCTGCGTGCCAAGGACGAAATCGTAGCCGTTGTCCCAGGAGTTGGGGTCCACGTAGTTGCGGTTGACCCAGCACTCGTTCACGCGCACCGGCTTCAGCGGCTTGAGGCCGGCAAAGTCGCCCTCTTCAGGCTCGAAGTTGTTGACGTTGAAGGTCTTGATGGTGACCACTTCGCCCTTGGCGAGCCACACTTCGAAGGAGAGGTCGAAGAACGTGGCCTCAGGGTCTGCCGGCACGAACTTGTAGACTGAGCCCTTGCGGGACTCGAGCTTGAAGGCCCTGCTCTGGGCTGCCCAGCGCTCGACGTCGCGGGCGTTCATGCCGAGGCGTATGGCTATGGACTCCTTCTCGAGGCACTCGTTGAGCTTGTGGAAATTGCGCGTGGCAGCATAGCGCTGGACGGCCTCGTTGAGCGTGGGGCCGTAGGGCTCGGCCTGGACAGGCTGCCCGGCCGGGGCTGCCAGCAGGACGAGGGCGCAGAGGGAGAGGAGCTTGCGGGACATCGTTTCCTCCAGAAGGAAGCTTCAGGGCAGGGGGAGATTCAGGGGCGAGGCCGGACAGGGGCAGGACTGCCCCTTGCCTGTCTGGCTCGGGCCTGGCAGCCTGTACAGGCTGCCTGGTGCCTTGGCTATGCGGGACCCTGGCTATTCGCGTCCTGCGAAGGGGATTTTGAGCGCCTCCTCGGCGACGCGGTCGATGAAGGGACCCATGGGCTGGTCGGGATCCTCCTCCCATTCCTGCGAGACCTTGGCAACGAGCTCGGCGCCCGCGGCCTGGCCCTTTTCGTCGAAGAGCAGGCCCGCCGTGGTCTGCTCGGCGCAGGAGGCAAGGTAGTTGAAGACGGTGTTGCCGCCGCACATGACGGCGCAGCCCGAGTAGTAGGAGCGGAAGGCGGCCGCAAAGACGGCGTCCAGCGAGCCTTTGCCCTCGATCTTGTCGTAGGCCATCTTGCACTCGCCGGGGATGATGCGGGGCGCCAGGAAGAGTATGCTTTCGTCCCAGACGACGATGCGGCGGGCGCGGTCGTCGGCAAGCTCCTGCAGATCCTTGGGCGGGTTGTTGGGCTCGCAGCGCAGCTGGGGCCCGAAGACCTCGCCGGCCGAAGGCAGGCCATAGTCGGCCAGCAGGCCGTCCCTGCGTCCCCAGACCGGCGAGCGGTCGATGTGCAGGGGCGTCGGGCCCTCGATCTTCTGGCCAACGAGATACTGCGTCAGGCCGAGCGCCCTGTAGACGGCGTCGGAGTCCTCCAGCAGCTTCGTAACTTCTTCCCCGCGCGGATGGGGGCCGAGGCGGTCTATGACGTAGGCTTCGAGCTCGGCCTTGAGGCCGGCGCGCTCGGCGCGCTTCACGGCGATGCGGGCCTTCCCGAGGCCGGGGAGCATGCGGATGTTCACTTCCTGGATGATTTCAATCACGGTCAAGACCTCCTTGGCAGGTGCCGCGCCGGCATGCCTCCGGATGCTGGAGGCTCCAGCCAGGGCGAATGCTGGCTGCAGGCACGGGATGAAAGATACGCCGCAACTGGGGGATGTTCAACGGGCGCTCAAGGCCTTCCTGCGGCCTTCGGCAGGAAGAGCAAAGCCGGCTGCGCCTGCAGGAGGCTCCGGGGCCGGACCTTGGCACCTGCGGACCTGCGTCGCGCCGGTTGATGGCTGCGCCTCGCGAATGCGAATCTGCCGCTAGCCGCGTGCCCCCTCTGGCCTGCGACCGCACCGGGAGACGGTGTTCGCCTCCAGCGGTATCGAGGGCTATGCCGTCATGAGAGCCATCGCCCGTTGGGGAGGCGCCGCGAGCCTGCTTCTGGCGAGGCCGCTGTGGCTGCCGCCGGCTGGCGGAGGACTGGACCCATGTCAGGACTGGGCCTTGCGTGCCTCGTCTGCAACTGTTTCAGAAACATCTGCAACGCTGGGCTTGTGAAACGGGATGTTCCAGACGATTCAGACCGTCCGCAGCTCGGCGCAGGCCGCCTGCGAGACGTCTGGAGGAAGCCCCTCTGCAGCAGAGTGGATTTATGGGGGAAAACGGCCGGCAGAGCGTGCTGGCCCGACGTCGCGGAGGGCCGGAGGACTTCCATGAGGAGGCGCCGCTCTGCCATGGCATCGCGCCGGCCGTGTTTGGCACTGTTCTTGCTTAGTTTGAAGCAGGCCAGCTGCTTCGGCTGCTGCGCCTGACTTGCCTTGATGCTGCGCGCTGGCTTCCGAACTCCAGGCGCGCAGGATTTTCCGGACTGGCGTGCAGTGGCTGCCGTCCGTCCGGCGTTTCTCCCTCCTCGGTCCGGCTCCCTTTTCCGGACGGGGACGGGCGCGGAGCGCGCCGATGCGTGGCGCCTGACTCCGCGCCGCAGCAGGCCTTCAAGCCTGCCGGCTGGCTGGGACTTGCTCCTTGGTACGGGCCAGCCGGCAGGCAGCCTGTGCGGAGAGGGACGGCATCGACGAGTCCTGCCGTCGGGCAGGGCGCTTTGTGCCAATGGAGAGCAGACGTCCGTCAATTGACCAGAAGAAGGCGGAAGCCTGCGCCTGTCTGCGGACAGCCGGCTGGCGTGTTCGTCACGCCTCAGGTTGCTTTTGCCCTGAAGGGAAGGCACTATGCCGCCTGGCGGCAGGCGCCCCCCTGCCTGCATGTCAGGCAGCTTCCTGCTGCCTCCCAACATCCTTCCGGAGACGCCCCATGCTCGACAAGCTGCTTTCCTTCTTCACGCGGCGCAAGCCCCTCGGCCATCCCGTGCGCGCCGGCCTCCACGTGGACATCCCGTCCGGCTGGACGGCCGAGGACAACGGCGACGGCACCCTGCTGGCCCGCACCGGCACCAGGGAGCGCTTCCGCATCGTGTGCTGCCGGGACAAGAACCCGTCCGCCAGGGATCTGGCCGACCAGATAGCCGGCGCCAGGGACGCCGGCATGGAGCTCACCTACGTGCGCCTGACGGGCCGGGGCCAGGCCTGCCGTCTGGCCGGCACCCTGGCCGGCCAGCCCGCCCTGGCCGTTGCCGTGGTGGACTCGAAGGGCCAGGGCTGGAAGTTCCTGCTCGAGGGCAGCGCCGACAGGCATCTGCTCGCCGACTTCGGCTCCCGCCTTGCCTGGGAGAAGAAAATCGACGGCCTCAAGAAGACCATGCTCTACGCCTTTCAGGACAACGAGGAGCGCAGCCTTGGCGCACAGGCCTGCATCACCGTGCCTCCGCAGTGGAGCGCCGTGAACGTGGCGGGCGGGGTGCTCCTCAAAAGCTCCGGCAGCGAGGCCGACTCCTTCCGCATCGAGACGGCCGAAGCCTGCGGGCGCTCGGCGGAGGATCTCGCCGAGGAGCTCATGGCCCGGGACGGCATCGAGATGCGCGTCACGGGCGGCACGGGCCTGCGCGACGCGAAGCGGCAGTGGCGCGATCTCCAGGGCGCGGCAGGCGGCCTTCCCGCCGTGGCCCGCGTCAGCGTCGACGATTTGACCTCAGCCCGGATCTGCGTCCTCACGGGCGTTGCCGACAGCCCGGACACCATCTTCGTCTTCGAGGACCGCATCCACGAGAACGCCAGGCCCCAGTTCCGCGACGTCTGCACCGGCATCCAGGCCAGGGTGCCCCGCGGCTGGACCTGCGTCAACGCCGACGGCGGACTTGCCATGCAGAGCCAGGACAGGGACGCCTCCTTCGTCCTGCTCTGCCGGCCGCAAGAGGCAGTCTCGCCTGCAGCCCTGCTCGGGGAGGCCGCCAGGCTGGCAGGCCTCGCGTCCTTCGACGCCGGGGACGGGGCGCAGCCTGCGTCCTGCCTCGAGGGGGCAGACAGCCAGGGAAGGGCCTGGCAGGCCAGGGCAGGGCTCGCGGAGGATCTTGGCCTTTCTCTCGCCGGCACGGCCTTTGCGGCCGTCCTTGCCGGCCGCATCGACAAGGGCGAGCTGGCGCGCCTGCTCAGGCACGTGCGCGCGCAGATTTCCTGAGGTCCGTCTTTCCTTTCCGCCGCAGCAAGGATTTTTCCATGAACACGCTATCCCCGCTCCTGCTCTCCCTGCTCTCGATGCTCTCGCTGGCGGTTCTGGCGCCTCGTCCCGCAGCAGCCATGCCGCCCGTCACCATGGCCTCCGTGCAGGAGGCCTACCAGCGGCAGGGCTACCCCCTGTCGCAGTTCAACGTCTTCGGCGTGCGCAACACCCAGGACAGGGATTCCGACCGCTTCAACGACGTCGTCGGCGTGCTGTACAGGGAAGACGGCAAGTGGGTGCTCAGGCACTATCCCGGCACCGTCGACCCCGGCTTCTTCAGGCGCATGTTCCCCATGAATCCCAAGGGCGTGCCCATCATCGTCCCCGGCTTCTACAAGGATGTCTACGGCATAGGCCGGCACACGGACTACATCGCCCTCAGGCAGATGAAGCCCATGCGCTACTGGCGCGACAATACCCAGGACGGCAAGCTCCACATGACGGGTCCCATTACCCAGGAGATCGCCCTCACCAACCTGCACTACGCCTTCCGGCTCTTTCATGACGACGAGGGCGTCCAGATAGTCTACGACAACAGCTGCGGCTGCTGCGTCATCCAGAAGAAGAGCGACTTCGACGAGTTCATGAAGCTGGCCTACGCCTTTCAGGCCAAGGGCATGCGGCGCTTCTCCTTCGCCCTCTTCACCGAGGGCCAGCTGGCGCCGGGGCCCCGCGCGCCCAGACAGGAAAAGCCTGCCGGCAAGGACAGGCCGAAGCCGGCAAAGAAGCCGGGATAGCCAGGCGCCTCTTCCCATGAAAGCAGCCGGCCGCCCCTCTGAAGTCAGGCAAGGCCGCGAAGGCGCGAAGCCGTGTCCTTGTCATGGCCGGGGGCGGGTGCCGGCGCGGCCATGGACAGCTGCCGCGGAAGCGCCTTCCGCCCGGCAGGCCGCATTCGGAACAGAAAGGAGAAATGCATGCCTAAAAACATCGTGATCATTTCCTCAAGTCCCCGGAAAAACAGCAACTCCCACGCTCTGGCCGAGGCCTTTGCCGAAGGCGCCAGACAAGCCGGCCACAGTGTGGAGCTCGTCTCCCTGCGAGGCAAGGCCATAGGCTTCTGCCGGGGCTGCATGGCCTGCCAGAAGACGCGGCGCTGCGTGCAGCGCGACGATGCCGATGCCATCGCCCAGCTGCTGCTCCATGCCGACGTCGTCTGCTTCGCCACGCCCATCTACTACTACGCTGTCTCGGGCCAGCTCAAGACCATGCTGGACCGCTGCAATCCGCTCTATCCTGCCGACTACGCCTTCCGCGAGGTCTACCTGCTCGCATCCTCCACCGACACGAGCCCCTCGGCCATGGATGGCGCCGTCAAGGACATCGAGGGCTGGGTCGAGTGCTTCCCCAAGGCTCGGCTGGCCGGCGTCGTCAGGGGCACCGGCGTGACCGCCGAAGGCGACATCCAGGGGCATCCCGGCGTGCTCGAGGAGAGCCGGAAGCTTGGCCGGCAGTGCTGATCTGCAGTTCTTAAAGCATTGCTTGAAGGACAGCAGAGCCGGCCCCCTGCACGCGTGCAGGAGGCCGGCTTTGTCTTTGCGGAACGCTTCGTTCTGCGCTGCCAGCCAGGCGCTTAGCCCTTGGCTATCTCGATGGAGCGGGCCTGGGGCTTCACAGGCGCCTTGCGGGGAATCTCGACGGTGAGGACGCCGTTCTTGAAGCTGGCGTGGATGGCGTCGGCATCGGCGTCGTCGGGCAGGGAGAGCCTGCGCAGGAAGCTGCCGTAGACGCGCTCGGCGACATGCTTCTGACAGCCCTCGGCCTTGGCCTCCTTCTTCTCGCCGGAGACGGTGAGGATGCGGTCCTCGACCTTCACGGCAACGTCTTCAGGGGCGACGCCGGGCAGCTCCACGTGCATGGCGTAGGCCTTGTCGCTGCTCGCCAGATCCATGCCGGGCAGGAAGTCGGCCGCGCAGGCCGGCTCGGTCTGGGCCTTGCCCTCGCCGGCAGGCTGGCCGAAGAAGCCGCCGAAGAGGCGGTCGATGTCGTCGTGCAGGCGGGAGACGCCGTAGAAGCCGGGACCAAAGGCGGAGCGGACGGGGAAGCTGTTGGGATATGTAATGAGCGACATGACAATGACCTCCTATAAACGAATGGCTAGCTATTGAATTTTTGCCTTGCTATGAGAGCAAGGCGCTGTTGCATGGCTTCAATAGGAAAGCTTGGATTTGCCTTGTGCGGAAAGTATATTTCCTTCTGCACTCGGAAGATAGGTCTGGCTGGCACATTGTAAAGGGATTTTCCCAAAAAAAAATTGCAGTGCGTTGCTTGCAGAGACAAAAACGCGCCGCCAGCCATGGGGCTGGCGACGCGCTGCTGGCCGTCAGAGAAGAGGGAGGAGAGAGGTGGGAGAGAGGGATGCGTACTGGAGCTTAGGCCTTGGCTATCTCAATGGAGCGGGCCTGGGGCTTTTCGGGCGCCTTGCGGGGAATCTCCACGGTGAGGACGCCGTCCTTGAAGCTGGCGTGGATGGCGTCGGCATCGGCGTCGTCGGGCAGGGAGAGCCTGCGCAGAAATCTGCCGTAGACGCGCTCGGCGACATGCTTCTTCTCGCCCTCGGCCTTGGCCTCCTTCTTTTCGCCGGAGACGGTGAGGATGCGGTCCTCGACCTTCACGGCAAGGTCTTCAGGGGCGACGCCGGGCAGCTCCACGTGCATGGCGTAGGCCTTGTCGCTGCTCGCCAGATCCATGCCGGGCAGGAAGTCGGCCATGCAGGCCGGCTCGGCCTGGGCCTTGCCCTCGCCGGCGGGCTGGCCGAAGAAGCCGCCGAAGAGGCGGTCGATGTCGTCGTGCAGGCGGGAGACGCCGTAGAAGCGGGGACCAAAGGCGGAGCGGACGGGGAAGCTGTTGGAATATGTATAGAGCGACATAGCAATGACCTCCTTCATGCAAACTTTTTGATTCGAATACTGCCACTCAAGAAGAGATAGGCACTGCAGACTGGATGTCAAGAGAGGTTTTTCACTGCGCTTATGCAGAGGGTCCTTTTTCGTCTGCACCACAAAGGTAGGTCGGCCTAGCTGATTGTAAAGAGTCTGTCCCCCAAAAAAATTAAATTCTTTGCTCTGGGAGCTCGGCAAGGCGCTGGAAGCCCTGCATCCCGGAAGGCTGACCTCGTCTGGCGGGAGCGGAAGCTCAGGCTTCGCCTGCCAGGGAGATAAGCGCTGGACAGGTGCCGTCAAGGGAGGCAGACTCCCGGGGTCTCGCCAGCGGCAGAGGCTGGGAGCGCCGCACCAGGCAGGCGTCTGCGGGAGCTGGCTGCGGAAGCTTTGCCAGCTTTGCCGCAGCGCTGTGACGAGCGTCACAGGCAGAAGGGGGCCTGTGCGGCACTGTGCTGCCGGCGGGGGGAGGGCGCCCCCGCGGCCGCCTGCGCCAAGCCGGCGGCGCAAGCCCAAGGAGTGAGGAATGAAGCGAAAGATCGTGCATATCGACAGAGACAGGTGCACCGGCTGCGGCCTGTGCGCCAAGGCCTGCCACGAAGGCGCCATCGCCATGGAGGACGGCAAGGCCGTGCTCGTCAAGGACGACTACTGCGACGGCCTTGGCGACTGCCTGCCGGCCTGTCCGGCAGACGCCATCTCCATTCAGGAGCGGGAGGCTGCGCCCTACGACGAGGCGGCCGTCAAGGCCCGCCTGGCTGCCCAGGGAAAGCGCCTGCCTGCACGCGAACCCGGTGCAGGCCGCGGCTGCCCCGGCTTGAAGCCGCAGACGCTCAAGCCTCTCGCTTCCCTTGCCGGCCAGCCTGCCCACGCATCGAACGCGATGCCGTCCGCCGGCCTGCCGGGTCTTGCCGGCCAGCTTGGCCAGACGGGGCAGGGCCAGGTCTCCTGCCTTGCCCAGTGGCCCGTGCAGCTGCGTCTGGCACCGGTGAAGGCGCCGTACTTCGAGGGCGCGCGCCTGCTTGTGGCGGCCGACTGCGCGGCCTATGCCTACCCCGGCTTCCACCAGGACTTCATGAAGGGCAGGGTCACGCTCATCGGCTGTCCCAAGCTCGATCCGGTCGACTACAGCGAGAAGCTGGCCGAGATCCTCAAGGCCAACGCGATCAGAAGCATCCTTGTGGCGCGCATGCAGGTGCCCTGCTGCCAGGGGATAGCAAACGCCGTGCAGCGGGCCCTTGCTGCGTGCGGGCGCTGCCTGCCCTGGAGCATTGCCGTCATCGACGCGCAGGGGCGCATCGTCGACTTCTAGTCCAGGCCGGCGGAAGCTCCCGCCAGCGGAGCCAGGCGGCATGCCGCTCCTTGACGGAGGCAATGCAGGGGCGGCAGCAGGAACGGAACGCAGAACGGCGCCTGCCCCGCGCTGAGCCGCGTCCCTGAAGCCCTTTCCTGAAGTCCTTTGCAGGAGCCCTTCCGTGAAGACCGCCGTGCTCCTTGCCTTTCTCGCGGGCATCGCAGCCTGCCTCGTCCTCGGCGCATCCCTGCTCTGGGGCCTCGGCTTCGGCCTTGCGCTCTTTGCCGGCGCCGCCTGCGCCAAGGGCGCAGGCGCCAGAGGAACGCTGGTGCTCATCGCCCGGGGCGTCCGCCAGGTGGCGGGCATCATTGCCATCATCCTGCTCATCGGCGTCCTTGCCGGGATGTGGCGGGCATCCGGCACCATTCCCTACCTGGTCTGGGCCGGCATGCGCTTCGTCGATGCCTCCCTCTTCCCCCTCTGCGCCTTCCTGCTGTGCTGCGCCATGAGCTTCCTTGTCGGGTCCTCCTTCGGCACGGCGGGCACCCTCGGCGTGGTCCTCATGACGGCAGCCAGGGCGGCCGGCCTCGACGAGGCGGTCTGCGCCGGCGCCATCCTCTCCGGCATCTACTTCGGCGACCGCTGCTCGCCCGTCTCCTCGAGCGCCGCCCTCTGCGCAGGCCTCACCCAGACCAGCGTGGCGGAGAACATCGGCCCCATGCTGCGCACGGGCGCCGTGCCCTTTGCCCTCGCCTGCGCGCTCTACCTCTGCCTTTCGCTCCGCGGCTCCGCCGGCGCAGGGCCCGCTTGCAACGGCGGAGCGGACTTTCTTGCCTCAGCCTTCGTTCTCTCGCCCTGGACCCTGGCGCCGGCAGCCGTGCTGCTGGCGGCCATGTTCTGCCGGCTCGGCGTCAAGGCCGCCCTGGCCGCAAGCATCCTGGCCGCCGTTCCTTTGGCAGGGCTCGTGCAGGGAATGGCTTGGACGGAGGTGCTCTTCTGCGCCGTCCTTGGCCTGCCCGAGACAAGGGCAGGGGCGGCCATGGCGGGCGGCGGCCTCAAGGGCATGCTCGAGGTGGCCGGCGTCATCGCCGTCACGGGAAGCTATGCCGGCCTCTTCAAGACCGCAGGCCTCCTGTCGGAGGCAGAGGCGCTCCTTCGGCGCATGGCAAGCCGCATCGGCGCCTTCACGTCCGCAGCCCTGGCCGGATTGCCGCTGGCTGCGCTGTGCTGCAACCAGGCCCTGCCCTGCATCCTCATGCACCAGCTGGCAGGCGGCCTCTTTCCGACGCGCCGGCAGCGCATGCTTGCCCTGGAGAACAGCGTCGTCGTGCTCGCGCCGCTCATCCCCTGGAACATCGCCGGCTCCGTGCCGAGAACCCTGCTCGGCGCAGGAACGGGCTGCCTTGCCTTTGCCTGCTACCTCTATCTTGTGCCGCTCTGCAGCATGGCTGCCGAAGCCTGGCGCAGGCGCCGCGGAGAGGATGGCCGCGCCTGATCCCTGCCCAGCATGCCTGCGCATCCCTGTGCCTGCATTTCCCGCCTCGGCGCAGCTTTGCGCACCCTCCTTGCAGGGGGATTGCGGGCAGGGTGTTGTGCTTTCATGGAAACAGCGGCGAGCCGTTAGAACTTTGAAGGAGGTGCATTCCATGCTTGCTGAAAACATGGACCGCTGAATTCAAGAGACTAAGGCAGAGGGCCGGGCAGAAGGCAGGGCTGAGAACGTCATAGAGACGACCCGCAAGAATCTGCTTTCCTTTCTGGAGATCAAGCTGGAAAGCGTGCCGGCCTGGCTCAGGCGCCTTCTCCAGGAATCGGCTGATGAAGACATCCTGAATCAGGCTCTGCTGACGGCATGCCACGAGCAGGACGTGCGGGACAGCCTGCCCAAGCTGGGCCGCGTGCTGGAAGGCAAGTCTTCCAGAGACGCAATCCGCGCACTCATCCCATCCCCTAGTTCCGGCATCCGGAGAGGGGCCTTGGCCGGCTTCTGCGGGACGGGCGGCCAGGAAGGCGGATGAGTGCCCGGATTGAGGAAGCAAAGCGCTAGTAGAATTCGTCCTGCTCAGTATCGTTCATCATTTTCTGGCAGAACGCTTCATTGGGATTATCTGCTTCGAGCACCTCTTCGCGCACCAGATGGCGTCCGTAGGGAACTTTTTCGCTGCCGAAGGCAAGCTGGCCCTCGATGCAGCGCAGATAGCCAATCCTGACCTCCAGCATGAAGGCGCAGGCTTCCGGTCGCGACTTCAGCCCCTTGACGCGCATGATGCGCTGCATGATGTCTTCACGTCTGCGCAGCCAGTCGCGCTGATCGCTGCGCAGCAGGTCCTTCCCCTGCGGCTTCATCTTGGCGAGCGCCTGCTTCCATTCCTGGTTCAGCCGCTTGTCCAGGGCCGCTATCTGGGGGCTGCTTTCAAGCAAGGCGCTGTATTCGGCTTCGCTGAGCGCCGAGGCATTCCCCGGCAGGGAGGCGGCTGCAAGCGCAGCCAGGGCCAGGGATGAAAGAATGCGTTTCATGGTTTCTCCTTGCACGATGCGTGCGGGCGCCAGTTTCCTGGGCCCTCATTGCGAAATGCGTCCACGAACCGAGAGACTGCATGGATGCCGGGGATCGTCAGGCCAGACAACCATGCCGGTGACCATGCCGGCGTTCTGGGGAACGATGCTTCCCTGGTCCCTGTCCTGCTTCCTGTCCTGGTTCCTTTCTTGGCTGCTGTCCTGGCTCTGGCCGTCGGTCGTCGCTCTGGGAATCTTTGCGTCCTGTCCGGCAGGAGCCTGCACTCTCTGCCCAGCAGGAGCCTGCGTCTGGGCCGGCACGGCGGCAGGCAGAGGGCCTGCGTTCATGACCTCCCTTCCGCCCGCGTCGCCCATGCCGCTTCCAGCGTCCTTGCTCCCTGCCTTCGCCAGGCGCTTTGCCTGCTTTCCGGCCCAGAGGCCAGCCAGCCCGACGCGCGAGCAGAGCCGGTAGATGCCAAGCGCCTGGCCGCCGGACCCCCGCCTGCCCTGGGAGGTGACGTAGAGGCGGGTGCCGTCCGGCGAGATGCCGAGTCCCACGGGGTAGCGCTTGGCGGGGATGCTTCCCAGGAGCCTCAAAGGCTGGGTGGAGAGCACGTCGACGGTGCAGGCCTGGTTGCAGGCCGCAAAGACGAATCTGCCGTCCGGCGAAAGGACGATGGTGCGCGTGCCCTTGCCGGTCTTGACGCGCTCCCAGCCGGCAAGAGAAACTGATCCTCCCGATCCTCCCGATCCGCCCGGCCCTCCAGCTCCTTCCCTGAGCCTTTCGCAGGCTGCGAGCACCTCAGGCAGCGGAATGCGCCAGACGTAGCCTGCCACGTTGACCGAGGCGTAGAGCCGGTTCCTGCCGATGGCGAGGTGGCGGACGTTCGAAATGCCTCCGCCGAGAATGCCCCGGCAGGATCTGGCCTCAACGTCGATGGCGGCAATGCCGGATCCGGACATGCGCCCCACCAGCAGCCAGCGGCTGTCGGGGGTGAAGACCGTGCCGCGCAGGCAGGATCCGCAGTGCCGGTCCCGGTTCACGTGCCCGCCCCGGAAGCAGAGGTTGAGCCGCTCGCCCACGGCCACTTCGGCCAGATGCCGCCAGTCGCGGGGACGGGGGCTGGCGATGTCGACGAGGCCCACGGTGTTGGCGCCCCAGTGCGTGACGGCAAGGTACCTGCCGTCCGGGGAGGCCGCGAGCATCTTGGGCAGGGGGCCCGTCTCCATGAGGCGCACGATCTCGTCGGCGGCGGTGTCCACGACGCACACGGCGGACGGATCCTGGGCGTTGCGGTCCCAGTCGCGGCGGTAGTAGGAGATCCAGAGGTAGCGGCCCTGGTGGGTGAAGACCATCTCGACGGGCTTGCCGGCAAAGCTGTCCACGCCGGCGTCCAGGCGGAACTGGAAGGGGTAGAGCCCGGAGGGCTTGGCCCAGAGCCCGGCCTGGGCGGGGCCGAAGGCATGGCGTATGACCTTGAGCTTGGCGTTGTCGGATGTGCGGTAGACCACGGTGGCGCAGCCTTCCAGCGAGTTCACGTAGTACTTCGACCCGTCCGGGTGCACGATCACGGACTTGGGCGAGTTGATGTCGGTGTCCCAGCCCTCGGCCGCGCCCGAATAGTGCTGCTTGAGCCCGGCGGGCAGGAGGAAGCGTCCGCCCGGCAGCGCAAGGCGCGCCCCTGCGGCCCTTGCCCTGGCGGGATCGGATCCTGCCAGCCCCCTGCGCTCTCCCTGCCGCGAAAGGGACTGCAGCCGGGACTGCTGAACGGGGCCTGCCTTGGCCTTCTGGGCGAGATGGCCCGCGGAAGGCAAAAGCGAGGGCGCTGCCGTGCAGGCGCACGGGTCCTGGAAGAGCAGGGCCAGCCCCAGAACGGGGCCTGCCAGGCGGAGCAGGAGGGACAGGAGAGGCGTGCAGGACGGGCCGGACATGGGGGGAACTCCTTGCAGGGTTGCGTGCAGAGCGACACGCTGTCTGCGGGCGCGCTTCGTTCCCTGTGTCTAGCCTAAAAGCGCCGGGGGCTTCAACAGGGTCGTTTTCCAGGGCTGCAGGCATCTTGGAAACGGGGGCGATTCAGGCTATGATTAACAATTCGGCGCGCGCAAGCTTCCTCGCGCCAGCTTTCTGCAACGCAACATTCTTTCTGCCGGAGCCTCCCGTGTCCATTCTGCCAGCCCCATCCGAAGCCGAAGCTTCTCAAGCCACCCAGGAGGCCCAGCCCCAGATCGGCCTGGACGAAGCGCTGGCCTGCGTGGACAGCCTCGAGCGCGCAGGGCGCCTCTTCGTCCTGCTCGACGCGCTCGCCAGCGGCGCCGATGCCGCCGGCTGCGCCAAGCTGCTGGCCTCCCTCATGCAGAAGGCGGAAAAAGCAGGCCTGGGCGCGCTGCCCTACGGGGGGACGGAGGCGGTGCGCGCCGGCCTCGACAGGACCGGCGCCATCTACCAGGGCCGGCACGCCTGGTGCGGCATGCGTCCGGATCTGCGCTTTGCGCTCTGCCGCCTGGCCGTGCAGGATCCCGACGCCGCGCGGTTGCTCAAAGCCATACGGCCCAAGGACAAGGCGCTGGTCGCCGACGCGGAGCGGCTCGGCCTCGCGCAGACGGCCGCCATGTACGCCAACGACGAAACCCTCTTCGGCCAGTTCTACCGCATCAAGCCAGCCCTGCTCCAGCGCCGCGTCCACCTCAGGCTGGCCTGGCCCAGCAGGGAGTGGTTCGAGGAGCGCAAGGGGCTGGTGAAGAAGGTCGCTGCCGACGACGCAGTGAAGAGCTTCCTCTTTGCCGGCGCGGCCAGCCCCATGCTCGGCTGGATCAGCCGAAGCCTTGCCGAAGGGACTGATCCCGCCGTCCAGGCCTTCCATCCCGTCTCCAAGGCCGCCGTCCACCTCTGGAGCGGCCGCTGGCAGGCTGCCGAAGCCGAGCTGGCCGGGCTGGACGAGGCCGAGGAGTACTGGCAGACCCACTGCCTGAGGGGCCTTGATCGCCTCCTGCACGGCGACGCCGGCTGCCTTGCCCACTTCAGGCGGGCAGAAGAGATCTGCGTCAGGGACAACCCCGGCCTGCTCAGCAGCCTGCCGAGCCTTCCCCGCTTGGCGAAGAAGCTGGCGGCCTTCCTTTTCGGGGGCGAAGAGGAGCTTGAGCCCCTGCGCCTTTCGCTGGAAAACGCCGAGAGCCGGGCCCCTTCCCGCGCGGCCGAGCTATGGGACGGCAGGAACGGCCTCCAGGCCATGCGGGCCCTGGACTGCCTGCGCCAGGGCCAGGAAGCCAAGGGGCGCTTCATCGTCTTCCGCCTCCAGCCGCTGGAGGAGAACTGGCTGGCGGCCATGCTCTACTTCGGCGCGCTCCAGCGCCTCGGCATGCTGGATCCGGCCAAGCCCGCCCTCATCCTGCCGCTCAAGGCCTGGCACGCCCGCCTCGAAGGCCTTCCCGCCGTGCAGGGCATAGCCGGCGCCCTGCTCGCCAGGGCGCTCGGGCCCGAGGAGGGCAGGCGCTATGCGCCTAGCCCCGAAGCCGCCGGCCTGCTGGACGTTGCCGATCTCGTCGAGGCCAAGGCGGCCTGGCAGGTGCGTCTGGCCGGACTCGAGGTGGCCCTGCGCGGCCAGGTCGGCAGCGCGGAGGCCAAGCCCGTCTCGAGGCGCCTGATCTGGGTTGCCGCGCGGGATCTCGGCCTGGTCGAGCCCAGGGAGCAGCTGCTTGGCGAGCGGGGCTGGAACAGCCCGAGGCCGGCCTCGCTCAAGCGCCTGCGCGAGCAGGAGGGCGAAGGCTGGATGACGCCGGGCGACAGGCGCGTGCTCGCCTGCGCCGAGGCGCGCGGAGGCTGGGCCGACTCGCCCCTGGTCCTGCGCCTGGAAAGCTGCTGCGAGGCCCTGGAGGGGCTTGGCAGCGTCTACTACGACGGGGAGGCGGGCCTCGAGCCCATGCAGGTGAAGCGGGGCGCCCTGAGGATGAAGCTGACCAGCCACGGCGACTCCTGCCGCCTGGCCTTCGACGGCGCAGACTTTGCCTGCGCGGACGTCGAGAGCGCCAAGGCCGTCTTCCTTCGCAGGGACGGGATCCTGACCTACTTCAAGCTCACCCTGCGCGAGCGCAGGGTGATAGCCGCCGTCGGCCAGGGCATAGAGCTGCCTCAGAGCGCCATCCAGCGCGTGCTGGACCTTTCCCTCCAGGACGCGGGCATTCCCCTGCGCTGCGAGATCGAGGCCGGCGAAATGCCGGCCGACGCCACGCCCGTGATCCAGCTCGAGCAGGAGCAGGCAGGCGGCTTTTCGGCCAGGGTGGGCGTCAGGCCCTTCGGCAGGCAGGCTGCGCCCTTCTTCCCCACGGGCGAGGGTTCGCCCCATCCCTTGTCGGCCGTGGCGCCCCAGGGCGGGGGAGAGCCCGTGCCCATGCGCGCCGTGCGCGACTTTGCGGCCGAAAAGTTCGCCCTGGAGGCCCTGGCGGCCGGCTGTCCGGCGCTGGCCTGCGGGCTCGACGAGCTGGTCTGGCGCGGCCAGAAGCCCGAAGAGGTGCTCGAGCTGCTGGAAGAGCTCAAGGCCTCGGATCTGCCCTCGCACGTGGAATGGCCCAAGGGCAGGGCCGTGCGCCTTGCCGGCTCCCTGCGCATGCAGGGCGTGACCCTGGCCATTGCCCGGGGGCAGGGCAGGGACTGGTTTTCCCTGTCAGGCGAGGCGCGCGTGGGCGAGGACAGGGTGGTCGCCGTGGAGCGGCTCCTGCAGTCCTTGTCCGGCAGCCGCTTCGTGGCCCTGGGCGAGGGCGAGTACCTGGCCCTTGCCGACGAGCTGCGCCGCCGGCTGGCCGGCCTTCAGGCCCTCATGGACGAGGGCGCGGGCGAGGGCAGGCTCAAGTTCAGCCCCCTGGCCGCTCCGGCCGTGGAGGAGATGGCCCAGGGCATGGACATACGGGCGGACCGGGACTTCGAGGCCTGCATGGAGCGCATGCACGCCTCTCTTGGCTTGGCGCCCGAGGTGCCGGACGGGCTCATGGCGGAGCTGCGGCCCTACCAGCGCGAGGGCGTGCAGTGGCTGCTGCGCCTGGCCGCCTGGGGCGCCGGCGCCTGCCTTGCCGACGACATGGGCCTCGGCAAGACCGTGCAGACCATAGCCTGCCTGCTCGGCCAGGCCTCCCGGGGACCCTGCCTCGTCGTGGCGCCGGCCACCGTGTGCGCCAACTGGGAGCAGGAGCTGGCCCGCTTCGCCCCCAGGCTCTGCGTCAAGCGCCTCGGCCTCTTCGACAGGGCCAGGACCGTCAAGGCCATGGACCGCGGCGAGGTCCTGATCGTGGGCTACGGGCTCCTGCCCAACGCCGAGGCGGAGCTGGCCTCAGTGCGCTGGGCCATGGCCGTCTTCGACGAGGCCCAGGCCCTCAAGAACCCGCTCACCAAGCGCGCCTCGGCGGCCCGGGAGATCCGGGCCGACTTCAGGCTCGCCCTCACGGGCACGCCCATCGAAAACCGCATTGAGGACCTCTGGAGCATCTTCGCCGTCATCGCGCCAGGCCTGCTCGGCGGCTTCGAGCGCTTCAAGCGCCGCTTCGGCCAGGCCGCCCCCGGCACCCCGGCGGGCAAGGCCCTGCGCCAGCTCGTCCGGCCCTTCCTCCTGCGG
>JAEEGI010012332.1_pt1 | contig 18303 bp, 10 predicted proteins | sample 8958751 | NCBI WGS metagenome assembly JAEEGI01 (sample SAMN16246545, study PRJNA631951) | gut metagenome | biome: gut microbiome; feature: rumen; material: KS-attached | host: Bos | place: Iran: Karaj | collected 2018-10 | reverse complement strand
GATTGGCGATTGGCCCCAATCCCCAATCCCCAATCCCCAATCCCCAATCCCCAATCCCCAATCCCCAAAAACTATTTGATTTCTTTAAATCAATAATTTAAACTTGATTATATAAAATTAATAAATCATTTTTTAAATTTAAATTTATTTAAATCAAAAAAAAAATAATTTTTTAATGTTTTACTTATAGAAATTAAACTACTTTATTTGAATATAAAATTAATAAATCTTTTCAAAAAAAAAGTAAAAAATAAAATATAAAACATTAAATATTAGATATTTAAATATTTGATTAAAATCATAGAGAAAAATATTTTCTTTAACAAATAAAACACTCCTTTTAATGTTAGATTGAACTTTTAAAAAAAGAAATTAAAAATAGATATTTAATTAATAGAATGAATTTAGTATTATTAGACTAATAAGATATAATTATCTCTACAAAATTATATTTTCTTATCTTATGAAAATTTCACAAAAAGTTTGAATAATATTTTGTCTATATTTTAATATTTCAACAAATAAATAACAATTATCTAAAAAAACAAATTAAAAAAATAAAAAAAAATTAAAAAAAATAACTAAAATTCAGTTATAACAAAAAAACATTAAAAAAATCTAAAATAAAAAAAAATGTCAAAAGGTGTACTAATAAACACATTAGACACATACATTGGAACATCAATATATGAAGAGTTATTAGGTGACTCTCCCTCAGAATCAGCATATGAAATATACGGAACATGGCATAGTAGAGATGATTCATTCAAACCATCCTTTGTGAAAAAAATGATGAAGCGTTCTAAACCAGTTCTCTTCCGAAAATACATGAGAGAAAAAATGGATACATTCATTTTTGATTTACACTCAGGTCGTCTTGATGATTTAAAATGGGCAGTTTGGGCTTTAACTAATGAGCCTCTAGAATCAGAAAAAACTATTATTGTTATTTCTAGTGTCCTTTCTTGGGGTGGAAATGAATATAAGATGATAGAAGTTAAACCAAAGAAAAAAAAACCTAAAGAAGAAGGTGAAGAAGGAGAAGAAGGCGGAGAAGGAAAAGAAGAAGAAGAAAAAGAAGAAGAAGAAGAAGAAAAAGAAGGAGAAGAAGGAGAAGAAGGAAAAGATGAAGAAGAAAAAAAAGAAGAAGAAGAAAAAAAAGAAGAAGAAGTTCAATTAGATGAAAATGGAAATCCTATTGAAGTTCAAGGTCCTATTTTTGATGAGTATGGTAATGAAATTTTAAAAGCAGAATTAAATGAAGAAGGAAATGAAATTTTACCTCCTGAAGATGAAGATTTTGAATATATGTTTGAAGAAGATTATAAAATCAGAAAACAAAAAGAACTTGAAGAAGAAGCAAGAAAAAAAAAAGAAGAAGAAGATAAGTTAAGAATGGAAAATGGAGAAGAAGTTGGTGAAGAAGAAAAGAAAGAAGAAGGAGAAGATGCATTAGAAAAAAATGAAGGTGAAGAAGAAAAAAATGAAGAAGAAGAAAAAAATGATGAAGAAGAGAAAGAAGAAGGAGAAGAACAAGAAAAAGAAAGAGTTTATAAAAGAGTAATTAAAATAAAAAAAATAAAACCAAAAATATATAAAAGAGTAGGTTATAGTGAAAAAGAATATATGAAAAGAGTCCCAATTGAATTTTATAAGCATTTTAAAGAATATGAAGATGAATTATTAAATTTAAAATTTGAAAATTTAAATATTGTTATAATTTGTGCAGGAATACCATATGGAGGTTGTGAAACAATATTTAATTATTTTTTTAAAAGTGCTTGGTTACAAAATCCAGTTAAACTCCCATATTATGAAGAAGGGCAGAATATTATTCCTACAATTCATATAAAAGATTTAGCTAGAATAGTTAAAAAATGTGTTGAAAATAAACCTGAAATTCCTTATATTTTCGCTTTTGATAGAACTAAAGATAAAACTTTAAAAAATATTATTTATTCTATTTCTAAAAATATTGGCTCTGGACAAACTGAATCTATTCCTTATGATAAGGAAAGTATTAAGAATATTGTTTTAAAAGATGATGATTTCTTCATTGATAAAAAGAAATATGATAAAAATAAATTAGTTATGAATATTACCAAACATGAATTATCATGGACTAGATTTTTAGGTATTGATGTTATGTTGAAAAATTCTAAATTTATAGAACCTGAATTTGAATGGTATTGTAAAGAAGGAATTCCAAATAATTGTCCTAAATTATTAAAAGAATTTTGTGGTTATCGTTATCTTCGTCCTTTGAAAATTATATTAAATTGTAAAAATCAAGAATATAGAAAATTATTTGCAGAAAAAATATCTAAATTTTATAATATTCCAATAATAAATTATGAATTAATGATGGAAAAATTAATGTTAAATAAAGAAGAATTATCAGAAGAAGAAATAATAATGAATGATCAATTTTTCTTTTTAAAAGACAGAATAGATTTTATTAATTCAAACCCTGATTTCAAAAATGAAGCAAATGACTTATTATACACAGAAAACGAAGTGAATTTTGAATGTTTAAAATATTTATTAAAATCAAATGCATCATTAAACAGAGGATATGTTCTAGAAGGAATTCCTATAAATTTAGATGAAGTAGATTCCTTATATTTTTTTAAAAAAGAGAAAAAACCAGACCCAGCTGAAGAAGAAGAGAAACCACCTGAGGAAGAAGAAGAAGAAGATGAAGAAGAAGAAAAGAAAGATGAAGGTGAAGAAGGCGGAGAAGAAGAAAAGAAAGAAGAAGGTGAAGAAGGAGAAGAAGGAGAAAAGAAAGAAGAAGGTGAAGAAGGAGAAGAAGGAGAAAAGAAAGAAGAAGGTGAAGAAGGAGAAGAGGGAGAAAAGAAAGATGAAGGTGAAGAAGGAGGAGAAGAAGAAAAGAAAGAAGAGGGTGAAGAAGGAGAAGAAGGAGAAAAGAAAGAAGAAGATGAAGAAGGAGAAGAAGGAGAAGGTAAAAAGAAGAAGAAAAAGAAAAAGAAGAAGAAAATAAAACCTAAAAAATATAGAAAGAAATTTGATAAAAATTTACTTCCTGAATCAGTAATTACTTTAAGTAAAATAAATGGATTAAATCAAAAAACAGATAATGGATTTTGGGAAGTTGAACAATTTTATCAAGATAATGGAATAGAAATAATGAATTTAGTATATGAAGACGAAAAAAGAGACGACCCTGAAGAAACTTTTGAAATGATGAGAATTTATATTGAAAGAAATGGAAGACCTTTTAATTATTTTTCACAAAAAGATTCTGATATTAATTTAGATAGAATTCAATATGTTGAAAATAAACAAAAAAATAATGAAGAAATGATTGAAAAACAAAAAAATGAAGAACAACAAAAAGAAAATGAAAAAGAAGATGCTTATTGGAAAAAAATGAATGAAAGAATTGAAAATATTAAAAAAGATAAAGAACAATTAGAACAAAGTGAAAAAATTCCTACAAGAAAATTTTTGCTTGTTAATATTATGCCTACTTTAACTAAAGGATTATTAGAAGTTTGTAAAATTAATCCTATTGATCCAATTGATTATTTAGCTGATTTTCTTTTTACAAATTCAACTGGAGAAAAATAAATTAAATTAGAAATAAACTAATTTTTAAATTTTTAAACTAAAATTTTTAAAAATTAAATTACTTTAAATAACATATATAAAAATATTTTTAATTTTCAAAAAACAATAAAAAAAAGATATAAAAAAACAATTTATTAAAAATATTCAATGTCAAAAATCCAATTTTTCTCTTTGTTAAATTTAATAATAACAATAACCTCAAATTCTGTTTCAATATCATTAAATAAAAAGGCAGAAAATAATTTTTTTACAATTCCAATTTCAATAGGAATCCCAAATAATATTCAAATATTTGAAGTTCAAGTAGACACAACAACAAGTGAAACTTGGGTTCCATCAATAAATACAACATATAAAATATCTCCTAAATATGATATGACTTTAAGTTCAACATCAAATACTACTGATAAAATAATGGAAATATTTGATGAAGATGGTGATGTCACTGGAAATGCAACTCATGATGTTATTAAAATTGGGCAATATACTTTAGAAGAATTTGGCTTTGTTTCTGTTGTTAATTATCCTAAAAATTTTAAAGATTATCCAAATGGAAAGCTAGGTTTAGGTTATAAACAAGATCATGGTGATGAATTTAATTTTATTAGAATGTTAAAACAAAAAGGTTTAGTTGATAATGAAATTTTCACTATTGATCCTTTTGAAAAAGAATTAATTATTGGAAATTATCCTATGAAATATTTAAATAATATTTATTCTTTTTGTAATTTAACAGAAACTCATGATTTAGATGATGATTATAGGGCAGGATGGGTTTGTGAATTGACTCATACTTTTTTTTTTAAACCTAAAAAATATTTAGAAGATGGAGTTGAAACCACAAATGCTAGAGTTATTTTTGATAGTGCGTATCAATATATTGGAATTCCTAAAGATAATAATTTAAAGTTATTTAAAGATCATTATTTTGAAAATATTTTAAATGAAAGTTGTATTGAAATGAGAGCTAAAAGAGAAACGTATTTTATTTGTGAAAATGATGATAAATTAAATGATGCAAATATTACTTTTATAATTGGTGGTTTTGGTTATGTTTTAACAAAAAATGAATTATTTAAACCTTTATATGGAAATAAATTAGAATGTGTATTAAGATTCGTTAAACAAAATGATAATATTTTTTCTTTTGGAGTTCCTTTTGTTAAAAATTATATTATGGCTTATGATGCAGAAAAAAAACAAGTTGGATTTTTAGGAGGAAATAAAATAGATTATTTTGATGATTGGAAATTATGGATGAAGGGTATTTCACCTAAACAAAGAGATTACATGAATAAATTAATTATAGGAGCTTCTGTTTTAGGAGGAATTTTATTTCTTATTGTTTTTTGCTTAATTATAAGAGCTTGTAGAAGAAAAAATTCAAGTGATATTGAACATGGTCCTTTAATGAATGATGAACAGGGACCTAATGTTAATTTTTAATAAATAATTTTTTTAATAAAACTTTTTTAAATAATAGTTGTTTATAAAATAATTATAAATTTAAAACAATTTTAAATATAATTGTAAATCTCTTAAACCAATAGAATAATAAATAATTCAATTGAAAAAGTGAACAATCAGAATATACATTTAAAAATAATGAAATCATAAGTTAATTACCTTTATCTTTTGGTAAAAAATAGGAAATCATTTTCATTAATATGATAGTTTGTTAAATTTATTCAAGAAGAATAAAATAATGATTATAATGAATCAATATATTATAGAAATATGAGATGATAATAATAAAATTATTTTTTTAGATAAAGTAATTGATATACAAGAGATAATATATTAAAAACTTATGGAAAAAAATGATAATTCTTGTTTCCTTATATACTGATTTTTTCCTGATACCTTTAAATTATATTTTAATATATTGATTCAATACTTAATAATTGTGAATTATTGCTACCAAAATAGATTTTTTTACTTATTAATATTAATTATATTAAATATAAATAAAAATGAATTAGTACACATTTTAATAAAAATTAAAGTGGGGTTTTTTAACACAAACAATGACCAATTAAATAAAAAATTAAAAATCAAAAGTAAAAACTAAATACCATTCTGAAAACATATATAAAAAAGAAGAATCTAATATAAATGTTTCCGAGCTGTATCTCAAATTTATTAAAGAAAATAAAGAAATAAAATCAAAATTCTACTAAAATAATCAATCATCTAAAATTAATAGTGATTCAAATTCAACATGTAAAAAGTCTTAAAGAGTTTTTTGGACTAAAATATAATTATTTATTCAAAATGAAAAATATCATCTAATTTTTCTTTTATATAAGATATTGATAAAATATATATATTATCAATAATTTAATTAATATCTTATTTTCGATTTAAATTCACAAACATAATTAATGTTATTAATATATAACTTAAATTTTATAAATAATCTCTCCTTCATCTTTTTCTTTAATTCACTTTTATTTTTAGAATGTGTTTTAAACTATTTTAATTTCTTTTTTGGATAATTTTATTTAAATTTTAGATTATGTTTTAAATGAATTTATGATTTTAATATAAAAAAAAGAATTACATTAAAAAAGAAAATCCTAAAATAAAAGAACTTGAAATTGAAAAACAAAATTTAGAAGAAATAAAAATTAAAAAAAATGGAATATACACAAGATTATAAAGATGATATAATAAATGAATATATGAAAGAAGAAAATAAAAACTATGAAAATAATCTTAAAGATGAGAAAAAATTAATTGATAATGAATATTCATTTAATATTGAAGATATAAAATTTGAATAACAGAAAATGAAAAAGAAACAATAAATTTATATAAAAATCAATTAAATCAAATTTAAAATTATTCAAAAATAATTCCGAATTATAATGATATTATAAATAATTTTAAATTAAATGTTTATTTTATAAATAATTGTTAAACTTTTTGATTCATATTCATCATCATTAGATTATTAAACATAAATATAATTTTTTGACTAAGCATTGCTTTATTTTTTAAATCATTTATTTCAATTTCTTTTTTACTTTCAAATTCTTTTTTTTTAACTTCCATTTCAACTTCTTTTTCTTTTTTTTCTAAATCTTTGGAATGCTGATATTTAATTAATTCAATTTTATATTTATTTTTTATTGAATTTAAAACTTCAACTTTTTTAAGTTCAATTTCGCTATTAAATTTTTCTTCTTCTAATTGTATTTCTTCTTCTAAATTCTGAATATCTTGTTCTAATGCTCTTATTATATTTTTTTCTTTTAGACATTCATTATTATATTCATTTATAATTGCTTCTAATTCATTTTCAAATTTTAATTTTTCTAACTCTTCTTCATATTTATATTTTTCTTTTTTATTTTCATATTCTTTTTCCTTTATTACTTTTTCTCTTTCATATTCTTTTATTTTATTGTTTCTCTTATGATATTCTTCAATAATTTCATTTTTTAATTTATTTGCATTATCAAATAATGTTCTATATTTACTTAATTTTTCTTTGTGTTGATTAAATTCATACCTCTCACCACCAAAAAAACACTTAGAGAAATGAGAATGATTTTGAATTTGATCTCTTAATCTTTCAGCTTCATAAATTACACTCATTTATTTTTATCTTTTATTTTTTCTACAACTGGGTTAAATTTCCAATTTAACTTTTTTTAATAAATACATTTTATGATCATTAAAAATAGTTATTGAATTACAATAAATAATTAAGAATTCTTTCACCTATTAATAATATTTTAATAAAAACCTTTAAAAATAAAAAAATTGGAAAAAAATAAATAAAATGAAAACAATATTACAAACAAACCTAACTCCAAACTTTAATAGTTCTATCCCCACTTCCAGTAATAATATTTCCATTTTTTAATTGAATAACTTCAGCAACAAAAATAGAATGAGCATTTTTAACTTCACTAATTTTAACAATATCAATATTATTTTTATCTAATTCTCTTTATAAATATTCTTTTGAGAAATATTTTGTTTTTTCAATTATTTTTTTAATATTCATTGTTGTTAATCCATATTTTTTAAACAATTTTTTAATATAATTTAAAATAATGTCAAATAATATAAAGAAGGAACGTTCAAGATCTCCATATCATGCAACAAAAGAATTAAATCAAAACAAACAGAAAGTGACTGTATTAGATTTTTCTGATTCAGGAGAAGATGATAATATTTCAGAAAAGCAATTAGTTGCTCAAAGAATAGCAAATTATGGAATAAAAGATAAAAAAGATAATTTTCAACCACAAACTTTTTCTGTAAATAAATTCACTATTCCTAAAAATCAAATAAAACAAACATATTATTCTAAACCCAATAAAATCCCATTTAAATCCAGATCTTATCATAATGAAAAAATAAATATCAGTGGTGTTAAAAATGAAGATTTAAAGCATTCTCAAACTACAGTTAATAAAAATTTAAATGGTAATTATTCAAAATTATATTTTCCAAAAGAGCCAAAAAATCCAATTCAATTAATGAATTTTATTGGTTATGATAATAATAATAACTTATCTAGAATTAACCTACCTAAGGATTCTATTGATAAGTTAAAAAAATTCTTTTATTTGATAGAAAAAAAAGAAAAAGAAAAAGGAATGGAAATTTTAAAAAATCATTTAAAAACCCAAAAACCAGACAAACAAAATAATGAAGAAATAAACAAAAACACCATCAAAAAAAAGCAAGAAAAAGATCAAAATAATACTAATATTATAAAGCCTAAAACTCTAGATAATAATAATAAAAATTTCATTAATAATAAAGTAAATGAAAGAGATGGATATAATATTACAGATAAACCAAAAGACAGTTTTGGGGGAGATAATGAAAATATTGATAATGAGAAAGAAATTGATGAAAAAAATGAAAAATTAGTTCAAAATTCAAATGATAAAAATAATTTTAGAATCCAAAAATTAGACATTGAAATAATTGAAAAAGAACCAGAAACTACCAATCAATTTACTTCAGGAATAAATGAGACAAATAATAAAGATAATAAAAAAAAAATTTCAGAACCAAATAAACAAAATAATAATTTAGAATATGAAAAAAAAAAAGAATTTAAAAATTTAAAAGACAATCATTCACTAAATAAAGATTTAAATTCAGAAAAAGAAAAAGGAAGAATAAATAAATTTGATTATTCAATTAAAAGAATTAATGATAAAGATAATAATTATTTAGAAAATGATTCTAAACAAATTGAAAATGATAATCAAGAAAATTATGAAGAAGATGAAGAAATAAAAGATAGAAATGGTGAATATAAACAAGAAGAAAATGAAGATGATATAAATGAAGGAAATAAAATGTCAGAGATTATTAGAAAAAAAAATGATATTAATGAAGAAATTGAAATTAAGAAAAAAACACCAAAAAATAATGAAGAAGTTATTCCTAGTAATATAGAAACTAATAATTTAGAAAATGAAAATCTTTATGAAAAATTATCTGACATTCCTTTAGATAAGAAAGAACAGAGTGAAGATGATAATAACAATATATATAATAATTTAAATGAAGGAATTTATGAAGAAAAGGGAAAAATTAAAGGAAATATACAAGAAAAAAAAGTGAATAAGGGAGAAGATATAATTCAAAATGATAAGAAAGTTGAAATGAAAAAGAATATTAATGAAGGTTTAAATAGTTTAAAAAATTTCATAGATAAAAAAAATGAAGAAGATAAAAAAAATGTTTTAAATAATCTTAAAAATGATAGAAACACTAAAAAAATTTTAAATGAAAATCTTACAATTGAGCAAATTGAAGGTAATTGTTCAAATTCAGAGAAAATGAGTGATTCAAGCTTTGAAAGAAAAAATTTTGAAATAAAAAGTAATAAAGAAAAAGAAATAATTAAAGATATTTTTAATACAGGGAACAATAATGAAAAAAAAAATCCAAAACAAATTGAAAATGAAAAAAAAATAAATGAAGGAATAATTAAAATAGAAGAAGTATTTAATAAAAATAAAAAAGAAGAAAAACAAAAAAATTTAAATGAAACAAACAATTTATCGAATTCATTGATACCAACAATAAAATCTAAATCCTCAATTAATGAAAATCCAAATCAATTAAGAACAATTCCTAGAAATCCAAGTATTCCAAAAATAAATACATTAACTCCCCCAAGATCACCAAATAGATTTCCTGTTGATGAACCTGATTCTCCAATTATGAGTATAAATCCAGTAAAGAAAAAAAAAATAGAACGATTTTTATATAATAGTAATCAAGATCCAAAATTACTTTTATATAAATCATTCAAAAAATGGAAATTACAAAATATTAAACCAAAAAAATTTATTGGAAAAAAAGACAGAAAAATAAGAATTAGAACAAGAATTTATTATGATCAACCAAAACCTAAAGAAGTTTATATCAAAAAAAGAAAAAATGAAATAATTACATCTCGTTCTTCAACTCCTGATAAAAAAAATGATCCAATAATTCAAACAAGTATTAGTCCATTTCAAATATATACTGATAACGAAATAGAAAAGGAAAAACGGAGGAATAGCTCAAAAGAAAATTTACAATATTTAAATAAAGATGTTGATTTAGAAAATCAAGGAAATCACTATAATAAAGAAAGAGATATTATTAATCGGAAAAATAATGAAAAAATAAATGAAAAGAAAAAAATAGAAAACGAAAAGAACACAAACAAAATAGATGAAGAAATAATGATAGGTGGAGGAGAAATAATACAATTGAATATAGAAGAAAAAGAAGAAAAACCTAAAGAAATTAAATATAATTATTATATAAAGAAAACAATGGAAGAAAGACCAAGAAATATTATTTTGAGTGAAGAAAATTTAAAAGAAGAAAATGAAGGTTTACAATTTAAGAATAAAAAAAAAAATTTATTAAATGAAGAAAAAGATAATAATATAATTAAAAGAAATTTATCAGAAGATATAGAATATGAACAAGAAAAAATCAATAAAATAATACCAAATATTAAATCAGAATTAATAACTGATATTCCTGATGATAAAAGGGAAGTATATATTGAAAATAATGTAAATAACTCACACAAAATAGATGAAGAAATAATGATAGGTGGAGGAGAAATAATACAATTAAATATAGAAGAAAAAGATGAAAAACCTAAAGACATTAAATATAATTATTATGTATCAAAAACAATAGAAGAAACTTCTAAATTTTCTTTTCTCAGGAAACCAAAATTATTTCGTCAATTAGAAGAAAGACCTCGTCATATTATTTTGAATTTTGAAAATGATGAAGAAAAATCAAATCCAATTCCTATCGAAGAATTATTTTCTTATAATTCACTGAATAATAATATTCTTTTTGATGAAGATAAAAACTATGAAAATGTTGCTTCTGAGGAGAATTATCATAATATTCCTTTAATAAATGAAAATAAAATAATGAAAGATTTGGATGATTTTATTGAAGATGATAAAACTGAAAAAACTATAGAACAACAACCAATTGAAATTTTTGAATCTCAAAATGATGATGATCCTTGTTGTTGTAAACATTTAAGAGTTTGGTTATTTATTAAAATATGTGTTTATATTTCTTATCAAAATAAGAGTAGAGTATTGAGAAAAAGATTTGAACATTGGAGAAAATATTGTAAAATATAAAAGAAAGGAGATAACTAATTTTAATCTTCCTTTTAAACATTAAATTGAATTCAGTCTCAAGAAAACATTATATTTTTTATTTTTTTTAAAATAAATTTTTTGTAATTTATTTTTTTAAAATTCTTAAATTTTCAATATCACTTTTTTTTAATTTAATATCATCATATTTTTTTAAATGTTCTATTAATTCTTCATTTGTATCGAAGTTTAATACACTTATTATATCAAAAAGTTTATTAAATTTTTCTCTAATTGAAATTAATTTATCACCTTGAAAATAATTGGCAATTCTATTTATATCTTTTTGTAAAATTATAACACCATAACTAGAATAATTTTTTCTATATAAAATTTTTTCTATATAACTTGCAACATATTCAGAATAATATTCGATAAATTTATCTAATGAATGTTCACTTAATTGATTGTTCCATTGTTGAAGAATTTGCTCATTTTCTGATATAAATCTACCTGAAAAACTTTCAATCATTTCAGCTTGTGTAATATTATTTTGATCAATTAAATAATTAGTCGAATTTAATATATCAACCAATGAATTTATTTTAATATAAAAAAAATCAAATGCTATCTGTAATTTTTTTGATAATAAATCTTCATATCTTTGATTAATATTTGCTTGGTCATTAAAAGCAAAATTTATCATTTCTAATTCATTTGGTTTGAAATATAAAATTTTTTTATCAATTAATTCTTCTTCATTTGGGAAGAGTTTTATTTCATCAGAATCAAAAATTTTAGAATTTACAATATCTTGGAATATAGAATTTTTTAAATCGTCTAATAATTCATTTATATTGTCTTTTGCTCTATCAATACAGTTTAAACAACTAATTAAAAATAAATTTCCAAAAGTATTTTTTTTACTTAATGTTGGTTCTGAACTACAAGAATATTGAATTTTTTTGGAAAGATCAGTTCTGTTTTTACTTGAATCTTCTGTTTTAATTAAAATTGAACTAATTTTTATATCAAGAAGTGAATATAAATCTTCATTTATTATTATTCCAATTATATGATTTATAATTGCTAATGCCATTTGGAGATTTAATGTATTAATTGCTCTTTGACCACTGGTTTTTAATATAAAAAAAGTATCTTCAATGCAATCAAAAATTTTTTCTGATAAATTATCAAAATTACAATTTATTAAACTATCTAGTATTTCTGTATATTTCTTTGATTCTTCTTCGAAAAATGATAATATTTGAGTTTTCATAAAATCAATTTCATTGTTACAATATTTTTCACCAATGTCATAAACAGCTGAGTTAAAATTTATAAAAAATGAAGATAATTCATCATTTTCTTTCTTTTTTATTTCAATATTATAAAAAGTTTTTAATTTTTCTGTTAAAACAGTGATATAAAATTTAAATTTTTCACATTCTGATAAAATATCACTGCAAAATTTACAAATAATATCTGTATTTTCTTTATTTTTTTCCAGATATTTTGAGAGTGATATTATCGTTTGTAGAAGAAACACAATAGGTTTTTCATTGCCTTTTACCAATTTACTTATTAAATTCAATAAAATTGGTTCTTGTTTTTCATTGTTATATATTTGAATTGATAAGTAATTATTTTGTCTTTCTTGAATATTTTGAGAAATTTTTTTAAAAATTTTATAAAGATTTAATTTAATATTGTCTGAAAATTTAGTTATTTCTTCTTCTTGTTGAAATTCATTGTTGTTAAATTTTTCTAATTGTGAATTTATTTCTTTCATTTTACTTTCTGAACAATATGATTGAAAAATAAAATTAGATAAAAATTCAAATAATGATATAAGGGAATCAGATTTATTTGTTAATTTAAATATTAAAATTGAATTTTTTTCCATTTCTTTAATATATTCAATAGATTCTTTTTCTGGATTAACAAAATTAATATTGTCTTTAAAAGAATTATATCCAGTATTTAAATAACTCAAAACATCTAAACTTTTTTTAATAAATTGTTCATGATAATTTTGAAAAAGATTTGGATTTACTTTTATATATTTATTTGCATCTAAAATAATTTGAATTTTTTTTTCTATTACATTTTCAGATTCCAATTTTTTTAATAAATCCTTTATTGATTTTTCAATATTTAAAATTTCAATTGTATCATTTACATTATTAATAATTAATTCTTTTTCTTTTATTGGGGCAATAATTGAAGTTGCTATATTAACTGATGTCTTTATTATTGAAGACAAAGATTCAATTTCTTGGTCAATACCTTTTAATATATCATTTATATTCTCTGTTTGAATTATTTTATTTTTAGAATTATCTTCAATTAAATTATTTATTGTATTTGATTTAATATGTAAATATTCTTTTCTTGAATTTTTTAATTCTTTTAAGTGAATTTTTAATTCTGTGTATGAAGCATTAGACATATTTAAAAAATAAAAAACTATTATTTTTTAAAATATAAGTTCAAATTTTTTTAAAATATAAAAACACAAATTTGAAAAAATACATAAATATAACTTTTTCTTTAAATTTTTTTTTTTTTTATTTTATCAAAATAAGGATGATTTAATGCATCTTTAGCATTAATTCTTTTTTCTGGAGAATAATCTAACATTTTTTCTAATAAATCTAGACCATATATATCTATATCAGGAATTATATCCTTTAAATTTTTTTTTTGATAATTTGGGAAATTTTCATCATTATAATTGTTATTAATTTTTAACATTTGAAAAAAACTTTTATCTGGAGTTCCCATAATTTCAAATATTTTAGCTAATTGATCAATTTCATTTTCACCTAAAAATAAAGGATGCATTAAAAACATTTCGGCAAATATACAACCGATAGACCAAATGTCAACAGCAGTAGAATAAATATCAGTTCCCATTAATAATTCTGGAGCTCTATACCATAAAGATAATACTTCTTTTGTATATGGTCTTTCTGTTAATGAAAAAGTTCTTGCTAAACCAAAATCAGCAATTTTTAATTGTCCTTCTTTATTTATTAATATATTTTGAGGTTTTAAATCTCTATGAATGATTTTTCTGTTATGACAATATGCTACTCCATCAAGAATTTGATAAATATATGAACAAATTATTTCATTTGTAAATTTTAAATTTCCTAATTCATTATTTTGTATCATTTGTAAATATTTTTGTAAATCATAATCTAAATATTCAAAAAGTAAATATAATTTATTATCTTCACATACAACATCTATTATTTTTAATATATTTTCATGATTTAATTCTTTTAATATTGTAATTTCTCTTAATGCTGTTGAAGGTATACCTTCATTTTCAATATCAATTTTCATTTTTTTTATAGCAATTATTTGTGATGTTTCTTTCAATCTTCCTTTATATACTTTTCCATATGTTCCACTTCCTATTTTTTCTAGTTTTTCAAAAATTGATTGGTCATTATTACCAAAATTATCATTTTCCATTTTCAAAAAATATAAATTAAAAAAATAAAAAGATAAATGAATAAAACACTTTAAAAGAAGATATAAGAGATATCATAGTTATATCATAATTAATTAAAAATCAAAAATAGGATTTTTTTAATAATGTTTTTGAAATATATGATAAAAAAGAGGTAAATATAATATAAAATAATTTAAAAGATTATAAATATTAAATATTCATTTAAATTAGAGCTTTAAAAAATATTTTTAATAGAGAAAATAAAATTATGCAAATTGTATTAGGAAAAATTTTAAATGAATGAACAAAAGAAAATTTAATAAATTTAGAAAAATATATCGTTATTGATTCATATGGAAAAATTATATAAAACTATTGATTATTTAAAGATATATATAAATCAATATGGAATGTAGGATAATAACTAATCAAACTATCTTTGAGAATAAAGGAAAATGAAAAATTAAATAATTTTCCTTTTCAATTGAATTTAAATTTAGTAATCTAAGTTTAATTAAAAGTAGGTAAATTATACCTTATAGATGAATTTGAAGTTTTTGAAAAAGAAAGGTAATTAAAGGCAAATCAAAATAAAATGATTAATCATTAGGGATTTATATAAAAGAATTAATTTTTCAATAATTCTTATTTAATAATAGGAATTTTGTTAAATAGATTAATGAGATAATAAAAAAATAAAATTAATCTTTTTTATTTGGATATTTTTCAGTTTATTATTTATTTATATATTTTTAAAATGAAAACAGTCAATTTCTTTTTAATAATTTTTTTAACACTGACAAAATGTTCAGAGGATGCAAAAACATTTTTACATAATTTATTATATTATGCACAAGGAAATACTTCAATAGAATTGAATGAAGAATGCTTGGGAAAAACTTTTGATGAAGATTTACAAAATTTATATAACTATACAGAAAACAACAATTACAAAATGGTATTAAATGTTATAGAAAAAATAGCTGAAGAAATCTATACATTTTGCCCAATTAATACTGCATTATCATTATTTAATAATTCATTCAATTCTATGACTTCATTTAATTTTATTTCAGGAATCATAAATAAAATAAGTAAAATTTCCAATGTTGTTATAAATGAATTAAAACCTAATAATTATACTATAGAATCAATTGGAAAATCAATAGGGCAAATTATATATTATATTAATCAAAATGAAAGTTTTATGATTGAAAATTTAAATGTAGGTTATGAAATCACTGAAGGGGTTATTGATGGGTTAACAAAAAATAAAACTGAAAGTAAATGTAAGGACTCAATTATTAAAGGAAAAGATGATATAATGAACTTAATTAATGAAATTGTTGAAGGATTCAGAAACCCTAAAGAAGATAGCGATATATTTACAAATATAATTTTGAAATTGTTTGGTATTTCTGGGTTATTTTCAAATTGTAGGTTATTTTCTTTTATGTCAGTATTTAAAAACTTTATCTCTTTAGAAGGATTTGATAATGTTATTGAAAGAATAAATGGAAATTCTACAATATTACTTGAAAATGCAAAAGAATTAATTAAAGCAAATGATGAGAAAAATTATCATTATCTAGGGGAGGTATTTGGGAATATGATTAAAATAGCATTAGACTTCTATGTTGAATAGAAAAATAAATAATTTATTGTATCAATAAATAATTAATGATTAAATGAAATGTATTAAATAAATAAATAAAAAAAATGAAACAACAAACAAAATATTCAACTGTCGTAATTGATGTAGGATCAGGTTTAGTTAAAGCAGGATTTGGAGGAGAAGATGGTCCTCGAAGTATTTTTAATTCAATAGTAGGAACACCAAAAGAAGTAGGTTTAATGGTAGGAATGGAACTAAAAGAAAGATATGTAGGTGATGATGCAATCTCTAAATATGAAATAATGAACTTTTCATATCCTATTCAAAGAGGTGAAGTGACAGATTGGGATAAATTTGAAAATTTAATACATTACCTCTTATATAGTGAAATGAAAGTTGTTCCAGAAGAAGTTTCAATTTTAATAACAGAAAGTCCTAGAACTTCTAGAGAAAATAGGGAAAAATTAACAGAAATATTGTTTGAAACTTTTAATGTGAAAAGATTACATATTGCAAATTCATCAATGTTGGGATTATTTTCATATGGTAAAACAAGTGGCTTAATTGTTGATAGTGGATTTAATATTACAAGTACAGTTCCTGTTTATGAAGGTTATCCGCTTTCTCATGCAAGTATAAGAATTAATATTGGAGGAGAAGATTTATCTAAAAATTTATTAAGTATGATACAAAATAATTTAGATGAAACCTACATAGACACAAAAGGTAGAATTCTAGCTGATGATATAAAGGAAAAATTAGGATATTTATTATTAAATCCAGATGATGGAGATGATGTAAAAGATGTTACTTATGAATTACCTGATGGAAAAAAAATTGCTTTATCAAAAGAATTATACAAAGCTAATGAAATTTTATTTTCTCCTAATGAAGAAAATGAAAAAGAAAAAGGACTTTTATCTATTAAAAGTATGGTCATTGATTCAATTAATAAATGTGATAATGAAATAAAAAATGATATAAAAGAAAATATTTGCTTAACAGGAGGAACAACATTGTTAAAAAATTTTCCTGAAAAATTAAAAAATGAATTAAGTGAATCAAGTGAAGGGGCAAACTTTAATTTATCTGCAGAACAAGAAAGGTTATTTTCAACTTGGATAGGAGGTTCTATTGTAAGTTCGTTAGATAATTTTCAATTTATGTGGGTGAATAAAAAAGAATATACTGATAACGGAAAAAATTTACTTGTTATTGATTCTAAATGTTTTTAAAATTTTTTAATTTATAAAATGTCAGTTTTAATTTTTTAATAATATATAAAAAAAATTAATTAATTATTCTTTATTTAATTAAATTATCTTTTTATGGGATTTAAACATTCAAAGACAAAAATAATTGGAATATGTGGAATAAGTAGAGCAGGGAAAACAACTTTAAGGAATAGTTTAGTAGAATATTTACAGAATAAATATGGTAAAAAATATAGTATAGAGCATTTTACAATAGATGATTATTATATAAGACCACAATATGTATTTGACAAAAATTTACAAAAAACAATAATTGATGATGAAGAACCTGAAAGTTATGACTTTGAAGAATTTAGAAATAGATTAAAAAACATTAAAACAAATAATACCCATGATATTTGCATTGTAGAAGGTTTTTTACTTTATACTTATGAAGATATTGAGAAAATGATTGATTATAAATATTTTTTAGATGTGGATAAAGAAATCTGCTTTGATAGAAGAAAAAGAACACGAGAATATTATAGTGATTATTATCTTGAAGAATATCTTTGGAAAGGATTTTTTAAACATAATACATTATTGGATAATTGTTTTCATATAAATACAAATGGAGACTTAGAAGAAATCAAAAAGATTTTCATAAATGATGTTTTAAAAAAATTAAATTTAAATTAACTTTTACTCACAATTCAATCATAAATATTCAGATATGACAATAAATAAAATTAAAAAAGAATTTTATTAGTTTTTATTTTTATTATCTTTTTATTAAGTAATTATGATTTCTTTTTATTTTTT
>JAEEGI010012330.1_pt1 | contig 18307 bp, 12 predicted proteins | sample 8958751 | NCBI WGS metagenome assembly JAEEGI01 (sample SAMN16246545, study PRJNA631951) | gut metagenome | biome: gut microbiome; feature: rumen; material: KS-attached | host: Bos | place: Iran: Karaj | collected 2018-10 | reverse complement strand
GGTATAAAAAGAATAGGTGAGCTGGCAAACGCTTCAGAAGAGCTAATAGTAGGAAAGCTTGGCGAGCATGGAAGAGACCTTTGGAATTTGGCTAATGGAAGAGCCTCATCCATTGTAAGGCAGGAGAGAGAAGCTGCCAAAAGCTATGGTCATGAAATTACGCTTCCTGAGGATCTATATGATGATAAACTTGCAGAGCATATAATCCTTGAAATGACAGAGGCTGTTGCAGCAAGAGTTAGAGCAGACGGAGTTTCAGCTGCAGTAGTAAGCTGCAAGCTTACCAGCAATAAATTTAAAAATATCCAGAGGCAGAAAAAGCTTCCGGAGCCAACTGACATCACCAATAACATCTATGAAGGCGTTCTTGAGATGTATAAAAAGATAAGAAGCCTTCCGGAGTGGAAGAATGTTGGTATAAGGCTTATTGGAGTAAGTGCAGCAAAGGTTGATTCGGGCGAATACGAGCAGATGGATTTTTTCAAGACTAAAAATAATGAAAAAATGAAAAAGCTAGATGCTGCTGTGGATTCCCTAAGAGAAAAATTTGGCAAGGATGCCATAAAAAGAGCGACTTTTTTGAAGAAGTAGATGAAAAGTAGTTGGAATGAAGGAAAATAATGAAAAATAAAAATATAAAAAGGGCATTTGTATTAGCTCTTAGTACAGTAATGCTGATTAATTTAACGCCCGTAAAGGCTAAAGCGGATATAGTTAATATAAGCGCATTCGATGAGCCTTTAGATGTAGAAGAATATGAATTCTTAGATGCTTCGGATAGTACAGTAGCCTTTGCTAAAGCGCTTGATGAAATGTATGAAGTAAGCAGAGAATATGTTAAAAAGCTATCTAAAGAGGAAAAGAAAAGCGAGTTTTCTAGTCTTCGTGTAATAGTAAAGACAAATGGCTCAGAAATAGATATAGAGGGCTTATCTCCAGCTATGGTGGTAAAAGGAACAAGAGATAGATATGTCCTTTTATTTAAAACAGTAGAAGAAACAAGAAAAGCCCTTGAAAAAATAAATGAAATGGAAGCTGTGCTTTGGGCTGAAATGGATGATGCAGTAGCAGCTTCAAGTGAAGAAAGTAGCAAAGATAAAGGCGAAGAAAGTAGCAAAGACAAAGGCGAAGAAAGTAGCAACGATAAAGGTGAAGAAAGTAGTAAAGATAAAGGCGAAGAAAAAAGCGAAGAAAAAAGCGAAGAAGAACTGCTAGAGGAATATCTGGAGTATCTAGGAAGAGTAGATAGAGGTTCAGAGAAAGTAAAGGAAGCCTTAGAAGCCTATAATGGGCACTTTTCATGGGGAGTAGTCTCCTTAAAGGTAGATGAGTTAATAGAAAAAGCTAAAATCTATGACACAAAAGTTGTGGTAGCACTCTTAGACTCAGGCGTATCAGAGCATGAAAGCCTAGAGGGAAGATTAACTGATAATGGCTATGACTTTGTAAATGATGACGATGATCCAAAGGATGATGTTGGACATGGAACCTTTATGGCGAGTGTAATAGCAGACTGCACAAAGGGGCTAAATAACATAAAGATAATGCCGGTCAAAGTTCTAAATGAATATAATGAAGGTCACTATACTGATCAGATTCTAGGAATAGAATATGCAGCTGAAAATGGGGCTGATGTAATAAATTTTAGTATATTACTGCAAAAGGATGAAGTTAACAAAGCCTATAATGATGCCATTGATTATGCAGTGAATGAAAAGGGTGTTACCTTTGTAACAGTATCGGGAAATTATAATTCAAATACTGCAAATTTCAGGCCTTCAGATAAAGAAAATGTCATAGTAACAGCAAATATTGATTCAAACATAGAAAGAAACCGTTCATCAAATTACGGAAAAACAGTAGATGTATCAGCGCCAGGAACTAATGTGCTCGGAGCATGCTATTTAGGAGGATACTGGGAAAAAACAGGAACCTCAGTGTCAGCCCCTCACATAACAGCACTTGCCGCAATGCTAAAGGTAATTAATCCAAAGCTTACTCCGGCGCAGGTGGAGCAGAGAATAAAAGATTCCTGCACGGATTTAGGAGAAAAAGGCTGGGATGAATATTACGGCTATGGACTTCCAGATGCAGGTAAAATAGAAATAACAGAAGCAAAAAGCGTTGTTTTAAATACCTATAAAAAGGGAATAAAGGTTGGAAATACCTTAAAGCTTTCAGCAACAGTGCTTCCAATAATATGTAATCAGTCAGTAACATGGAAAAGCAGCAACAAAAAGGTAGCAACAGTTAAAAATGGCATTGTAACAGCAAAAAAGGCAGGAACAGCAGTAATAACAGCCACCACAAAAAACGGAAAGACTGTAAAGTGCAAGGTTACTGTATATAAGAATTCAAAATAGGAAACCGAAATAGGAAATTATAATAAATTGTATTCTTAATAATGATATAGAATAATTTTAAAATGAAAAAGAAAAAGGGAAAAATATGATAAAGCTAGTAGCATTAGACATGGATGGAACCCTCTTGGATAGCAAAAAGCAGTTGCCAGGGGACTTCATACCATGGGTAAAGAAGCATGATGAATTAAAAATAGTAATAGCAAGTGGAAGACAGTATTACACGCTAGAAAAAGACTTTGAAACCATAAGAGATGAACTCGTATTTATAGCTGATAACGGAGCACTTGTTTTTGCAAAGGGAGAAATAATATATAAGGATCCGATGAAAAAGGAAGCAGTAAAAAAGAGCCTTGATATAGTAAAGCAGATAAATACAGAGTACAAAGAAAAAACAGGAGATAAAGAAGACTTGGCCTATGCTATAGCCTGCGGAGTAAAATGCGCCTACTATACCACCACAGATGAGGAAGTAAAGAACAATACCTTCATGTATTATGTTAGAAAGGAATGGATAGAAAGCTTTGACAAGCTTCCAGATGATGATATAGTAAAGGTAGCTATATTCTTTAAAGGAAAGCAGGCAGAAGCAAATTTAGCAAAAATAACCTCGCTAGTGGAAAAAGAAACTGTAGCGCCGGTGCTATCAGGAGTCAGCTGGATAGACATAGCAAATGCCGGTATTAATAAAGGAAGCGCAGTAAAGCAGATACAGAAAACCTATGGTATTACAGCAAAAGAAAGTATGGCTTTTGGTGACTATTTAAATGATTATGATTTATTAGCTGCAGTAGAAGAGAGCTATGCCATGGCAAATGGCCACGAAAAAATAAAGGAAATGGCGAAGCATCAAACGTCATCAAATGATGAAGATGGGGTAATGAAGATTTTGAGAAATTTATAGAATAAAGTTTATAATTTGATATTAAGGACTATTGTCTTCGTTAAATGCGGAGCAATAGTCCTTTTTTATGAATAAATTGGTTATTGAATGAAGATTTTCTTTGTGGTAAAATGTATAAGATATAAAATAACCCCAAAAAGGAGTTTGTTGTATGCTAGGAAAATCTTTGATTTGTATGAAAAGCAGGATAAGAGCATTTTTAATGATAGCTCTTGTGCTTATGATGGTAAGTATTAGCATAAAGCCTGTAAAGGTATATGCAAATAGCTACAGTGTTCCAAGTGCCGACTTTGTGATTGAAATAGATAGAGATGGTAAGGTAAAGGTTACAGAGTATTGGAAAGTAAGCTTTGAAGATGGCCAGTTTACAAGATTCTATAAGGATATTTATACCGATCTTCCAAAGGAAGAGGAAATGACTTTGGATCTAGACAGCTTCGAAGTAATGATAGACGACGTGCAGTGTGAATACACTGATGATACAAAGGGACGCCCGGATTATCATTATAATATAACCTCTACAGACAAAGGACAGCAGGTAAGCTGCTACTGTAAGAGTGAGGATGTGACTAGAAACTATGTCATCAGCTATACACTTGAAAATTCAATAAAGTATGTAGATAATTCTTACTATCTCTTTACCTATAGGGTGATAGGAAAAAACTTTGAAAAGACAGTAGGAAATGTATCCATAACAATAAGTACACCTAAAAGTGCTACAAATGAAGTAAAATTCGCTTCAGATTCAAGTAGCATAGATTATGATGAAAATTTTGTTGTAATAAAGTCAAGTAATCATGATGGAATGTTTAAGGTAAAGCTCAGAATGGATGGCACAGAGTTTGCTAATGCCGTTCCTATAACAGAGCAGGACCTCAATAATGCAAATGATGACGATTTAGGAACAGGCGGAACTATATTAATTATAGTAATATACCTGCTTTGTCCGCTTCTATTTGTAATTTACATAATTAGGAAAATTGTTACCTCGATAAAGCTGAAAAATAAAGTGAAGGCAGAGCCAGAGTATCCAAGATCTCTTTGTGAGAAATGGAAATCAAAGCTTACTAGCTTCGAATTTGCATATGGCTATGAATCAGCAGGAACAGAAAGACTCTTTGAGAGCTATTTTGCAAGTCTTCTTGGAAGAAATATCGTTGAAATCAGAGAAGACAGAAGCATGCTCCTTAATAGGGACAGAGCAGAAAATGAACTTGATGAAATGTTCCTAGGATATATAGAAAAGACAGCAGTAAATGTAGATGGAAATCTAAATGAAATCAATTTCAATGAAAAGATAGAAAATGACTATGAAGGACATCATACCTTTGCAGCAAGCGTAAAGAAAAAGATAACTGATATCGTAAAGTCAAAGCTTTCAAAAGAAGAATTAAAGGAATATAGGAAAGACTGGAAATATACTAAGAAAGTAATGGGGTATGTAAAGAATAAGCAGGTGGATTTTGGTTATTTTATAGACAATAACTATGCTCATTATGAAGTATTTACCTTAATGTGTGAAGGAACTATGATGTTTAAAGCAGATAATTCAATATATTATCAGGATTATTTCTATGATACATATAATAGCTGCGAGGAATCAAGCTTATCATATAGCTCGGCTCATACTTCATCAAGCAGCTGTTCATCCTGCTCATCTTGCTCAAGCTGTGGTGGCGGAGGCGCAGACTAAGAAATGTTCAGACATTACCTTCAGTGGCACATAGTGCACGAGTGTAATCTTCACTGCGTTCATTGCTATCAGGAGGATTACAACGCAAAAATGCCCTATGAAAAAATGCTGGAGGTGTTAGATAAGTATGAGGAATACTTAAAATTCCACAGCTATGAAGGGCAGATAAATTTAACAGGAGGCGAACCGCTTCTTCACCCTGACATTTTTAAGCTTATAGCAGAAATAAAGAAAAGGGGCATGATTTTCTCAATTCTCACCAATGGAACCTTGATAGATGAGAAAATGGCAGAGAAAATAGCAGAGTATAAGCCTTTATTTGTGCAGATAAGTATAGATGGCCCGGAAAAAATCCATAATGGAATAAGAGGTGAAGGCGCCTTTGAAAAGGCCTTGATCGGCGCAGATAATCTAAAGAAAAAAGGCGTGAAGGTGCTGATTTCCTTTACTGCCATGAAGATGAATTATAAGAGCTTCAAAGAGGTTGCTTTAATATGCAAAAAGCATAAGGTAGATAAGCTCTGGTGGGACAGAGTAGTTACAGATGATAGAAATGTGTATTTATCTACTGAGGAATTTAAGGAGCTATCGGAGGAAGCCTGCAGATTATCTAAAAAGTATAAATTTGTTAATAATAACAGATCCCTGCAGTTATTGCCGGAGGATAAGTGCGGCTATGAATGCAGTGCAGGAAAGAGGCTCCTTATCGTATTAGCAAACGGAGCCATGATGCCTTGTAGACGCCTTCCTTTTCTAATCGGAAGTATCTACAAGGAAGGAAGACTAGTTGATTTGATAGATCATAACGAAACTATGAATAAGCTATCAAAGCCTAGGTTTCCTGAAGGGTGCATTAAATGCAAGCATTTTACTAAATGTAACGGTGGTTCTAGATGCGTTACATACGCACAGACAGGAAAGCTTAATGCTAAGGATGTGAACTGTTATATTTAAAAGATAACTATTTTCGTGCATTTGAAATTTAACTATCTAAAAAGCTATTCTTATGCATTTGTAATTTAACTATAAAAAAACTATTCTTATGCATTTGAAATTTAACTATATAAAATAGCTATTATAAAGCTGATATATAAAAGGAGGAAGGGCTTATGGAACTTAGAGACATTAAAAAGCAGGCCAAGCAGGCCGTAGAAGAGGTAGTAAAGGCAGCAAAGCTAAAAAAAGGCGACATCTTTGTAATAGGGTGCTCTTCAAGTGAAGTATTAGGAGAAAAAATAGGAACCTGCACAAACGTAGAGGTTGCAGTAGCAATCTTTGACGGAGCAAAGGAAGTTCTTGATGAAGCAGGAATCTACCTTGCAGCGCAGTGCTGTGAGCATTTGAACAGAGCACTTGTAGTATCAAGAGAATGTGCAGATAAATATGATTTAGAGCAGGTAAACGCAATACCTCAGCCAAATCATGCAGGCGGAGCCTTAGCGACAGCAGCATATCAGAAATTTAAGAAGGCTGTGGTAGTTGAGGATATAAAGTGTAAGGCAAAGGCTGGCATAGACATAGGCGGAACATTAATCGGAATGCATATTCATCCTGTAGTAGTTCCAATCAGAATAAGTGTAAAGAAGATTGGTGAAGCAGGAATAATCTGCGCGAGAAGCAGAGCAAAGTACGTAGGCGGCTCAAGGGCAGTATACGACGAGAGCCTCATGTAAAAATGAGGATGGAGGCTTTATTTGATATACATAAATTTAATCATAATCATCCTTCAGACTTTGATATCGTTACTCATTTTTAAGAGCAGCTATCTGCTTCTTATGCTAGCAGGATTTCTTATGATAGCAGTAACGGCGGAAGAAATGGATGTAAAGGTCTTTCCTGCAAAGCATGTGCTGATGCTTATCTATGCTGTGTTAGGTGGTAACTTTGTTACCTTTTCAATAGTAATACTGATGGATAAACTAAATTTTGTAAAAAAATGTATTATAGGGGCGGTAGGCTATGCAGCATATTCACTTATCAGGGCAAATATCGAAGGGGATTTCGGCGGCGTTCAAATAGCTAAGACCTTTTTATATGCGCTCTTTCTAATAGGCATAATAGCCCTGTATGAAGGAATAAAGAAAAGCATTATATATGTGCAAAAAAAAGAAAGCTATGATAGTAACAAGATTGCAAAACTCAGCATCAATGAAATGCATGAAAAAAAGCTGAACCGCGAGCTAGCCGAGCAGAATCTACTTATAGAGCAGAATGCCCGCCTGGTAGAGAGGGAAAATATCAGCAGGAACATACATAATAGCGTAGGACATTCCATAACAGCGGCAATAATGACTCTTGATGCAGCAGATATGCTTTATGAAGTAAAGCCGGACGAAGCTAGAAAGAGAATGAACGATGCAAATGAAAGGATGAGAGGAAGCCTTGAATCAATAAGGAGAGCGGTAAGAGCCTTAGATGATACAGGCGCGCCGCTTGAAATAACTGATTTAATCAGTAACTTTGATACAATAATAGAAAACTTTGTCATGGATAGCAGGATAAAGGTGGATAAAGTGTATAAAACCGAAAATGTCGGAAGCAAAATCAGTCATGAGAATGCAGAATTTCTGACAGGAGCGCTAGAAGAATTTCTGACAAATGGCCTAAAGCATGGCGGCGCAAATGAATATTATGTATTGCTAGAGGGCGATAGCGCGCATATAAGACTTGTAGTAAAAGATAACGGTGAAAACGATTTTAATGAAGCAAATAGAGAAATAAAAATAAAAAACGGATTCGGACTAAAGAAAATAGAGCAGTATGTGAAACGTTATGGAGGAAAATGTTCCTTTGAAAATGAAGGAGGCTTTAGATCGATAGTGGAACTGCCGTTAATCAGGGAAGGAAGCGTTAATGAACAGTGAAATAAAAAGGATACTCCTAGTAGATGATGAAAATATGCTACTAGATAGCCTAGAAATCATACTATCACTGAATGGTTATGAAATAATAGGGAAAGCCAATGATGGTATGGCAGCTCTTGAAATATTAAAGGAAAAGGAATGCGACATAGCACTTGTGGACCTTAATATGAAGGGAATGGGCGGAATAGAACTGATAGGACGCCTTAAGAAGAAATATCCGAAGGTGAAGATATTAGTACTTACTACCTTCTATGATGATAAGAATATCACTGAAGCAATCGCAGGAGGAGCAGACGGATATTTATTAAAGGATAGCGGTAAGGATGCAATACTCGGAGCAATAAAACAGCTCCAGGGCGGAATTACAGTGTTAGATGGTAAGGTAATGCAAAGACTAACAGCTCTTGTAAGCAATAATGATAAGCCGGACATTACTACAGAGCTAACAGAAAGAGAAAAGCAGATATGCTATTTACTTGCCGATGGCTGCACGAATAAGCAGATAGCAGAAAAGCTCTACATATCTGAAGGAACCGTAAAGAACTATATCTCAGTAATATATGATAAAACTGGAATACACGATAGAGTTCAGTTAGCTATAGCACTTCATGAGTAAAAAGTTTAGTGAAATTATGTCATGTAAAAAGCTAAGCTTATTATTGAAAGTAAAAAAAGACGTTAAAATAAAGGCGTAAAAAAGACGCTAAAATAAAGGCGTTAATATAAAGACAGCAAAATGTGACCGTGGTAATACTTTTTTATACGAAAAATATGACCCTGGTCACTATTTTTATGCAAAGAAATTTAGTATTATAATGGCGTAAGATATTAATATCAAGAAAAACAAAAATATGAAAGGGTAAATATATGAAAAAAGGAATATCGGCGGTAAAGTATATCAGAAATAACAAACGCACCTGTTTTGTACTTATAATAGCTTTCGCCCTGACCATCATGGTAATGTATGTAATAAATTTTCTTCTGTCAGCGACAAAGGAAAGTTTTAAAACGATAATGCTAGAGATGCCTAAAAAAGTAATGTACGCAAATCTTAGTGATGCAGCTTATGGAATAAATGAGGAAGACTTTGCCACGCATGAAGAATATGTGGAAAAGTATCAAGAAACAGTAGAAGAAACCGAAAACAAAATGAGAGCACTAGACGGAGTAAAATTTGTAAAGAGAGCTCAAAAGATAGATACAAAATATGCAGGCATCATAGGAATGGTAGTATATGAAATTCCGCTTTTAGAAAAAGAAGAAATAAAGGGCTATATTGATCATTTTAATGCAAAGCTGATAGATGGAAAAATGCCGGAAGAGCCAGGAGATATTTTAGTAGATAAAAATGTATTCGCAAACAGGCACTATGAAATAGGTGGTTATTTTATGAATGATTTTTACGGAGAGACCTTTAAGGTTTGCGGAGTCATAGAATCGGATTACATGATATGCGTTGGAATGCCGAACGGTTTTACAAACAGTGGCTGGTATACAGTAATCTGCATTGATGAACCTATAACGGAGTTCAATGACATAGCAGAAAAACTGGATCTAAACATAAGCGAAACAGAAGATATAATAGACGCAAATGACTATAGAGCATTTTATGATGACGACGTGGTAAAGTCCATAGACTCTTCAATGGACATAATAATACTAGTAGTAATGATCTTTCTTGCAATCTCAGTAATAGTAGCCTATGTATCATTTATGAGAAACAGAGTAAGTGAATATTGCCTGTATTCATCTATAGGATACTCAAAAAAGAGCATCTACGCAATGATGATGCGTGAAATGATAATAATATTTGGAACAGGAATAATAATAGGAGCCATGATTGCAGGTGTTATAGTAATATTCCTGAATAAGACGGCGGTAGAGCCAATGGGACTAATAGGAAAGCTGGTAGATTTAAATCAGATAAGTAAAATTATGACAGCGATAATCTGTATTATCGGACTGTTACAGATTCCAGCAGTAATGACAATAAACAGCATTAAAACAATCGACATGATAGAAGACTAAAGGAGAAGAAAATGTTTGAAGTAAAGAAAATTAGCATGATATATGACATGGATAAGGATGAAAAAATGTATGCCCTAAACGGTTTTGACTTATCTCTTCCAGATAAAGGAATAGTAGGAATAGTTGGACCTAGTGGAAGCGGAAAAAGTACTCTTATGTACTGTTTATCAACACTTAAGCAGCCTACTGAGGGAGAGGTAATATATAACGGAAAAAATCTAGAAAGCATATCACTTAAGGAACGTGAAAGATTACGCAGAGAGGACTTCGGCTTTGTATTTCAAAAGCATTATCTTGTGCCATATATGAGCGCAATGGATAATGTACTAGTTGCAGCAAATAATCAAAATGGAGCTAGTAAAAAAGCCGCAGAATTTCTTAAATCGCTTGGAATAAAAGAAAAAGAATTTGGGAAAAAGCCATCAAAGCTATCAGGCGGTCAGTGCCAGAGAGTTGCCATAGCAAGGGCGATGATAAATGATCCAAAGGTAGTATTTGCCGATGAACCAACAGCAGCCCTAGATCATGAAAATGCCTTTAATGTCATGAAAATATTAAAAAGCTATGCAAAGGATAAGTTGGTAATAGTAGTAACCCATGACCGTTCAATATTAACAGACGTAGATATGACAGTTGAAATGTGGGACGGTAATATAAGCAGCATAAATAGAAAAGAGGAGATAAAATGAAACCTTTTTCCGCAGCGTATTATGTAAAAAACAATAAAATGAGAAGTATGATCATAATCCTTATGATGATAATGACGACATTTCTATTACTAGCAGGAAATTACATTGAAAGCCTTGATTGGTACTGGAATGGAGCAAGAAAAGCAAATGAAGATATTGTAATGGTAGAAGCTTATGATTTAGATTCTTTAGAGGATTATTCGGATGTAATAAAAGAGATAAAAGAGGATAAAGAGCTTGAATGCTTTGAAAGAACTGGTTATGGCATAAGTGGACTTGGATGGACGTGTACCCTGGGATTTAAAATGGGCTCAAGTAGTTATTTATTCAATTCTAAAGAAGATTTAGCAAGAGCCTTTGAGCTTATGGGAATAGAATGTGACCTTACAGATGTAAAAAACGGCAGTATAATAATGGGAGACACACATTTAAAGAACATAAACCACAAAAAGGGTGATGTAATAGAAGCAAGTGAGTTAACAAAAATTGAAATTGAGGATTTTACCATAGATGCAGTGATAGAAAATACTGACAGCTTTGTAATGTACACTGTATATGATGGTGGTGAAAAATTATACAGAGCGAACATAATGAGCTCTAGCTTAAATGCAGATGAAATAAGAAATAGGATATCGGAAATAGCAGGAGAGAGAAAGATTAGAATATATGATAACAATATAAAGTTAATTAATGAACAGTTTGATCCTTTTAAGGCATTAACATTATTAGGAAGTGTTCTTCTTTCCATAATAATGGCTGTAACAACAAACTCAGTAATAACAGGACAGTATATAAAGAGAACCTATGAATTTGGAGTATATAGGGCGCTAGGAATACAAAAGGGCAGGATAAAGAGAAAATGCTGCGCTGAGATATTACTTATGGATGCGGTAGCAGTAGTAATAGGAATTGCGCTCATATTAATAAGCTCCTTTATCTTAAATGAACTCTATTATATGCCGAAGGGACAGTATCTGCCTTACTATTCCAAATTAGGAATTGAATGCTTCCTAATAGCAAACGTACTTGTAGTAGTACCGATGATGTTATTAAAAGGAAGGCAGATGGCAAAGGCTGATATTACAGAATTCTAAAATTAAACCAATTGTTAACGTTCGTTAAAGTTAATAGAAAATAGATAATAACTAACAGGGCTATGTATGGTTGAAAACAAGTAGAATCTATACATAGTCCTATATTTTATGACTATAAACCTATCATTAACACGGAATATGAGATTAAATTTTAAATATTTATCTTAAAAACAACATACAGAATGTTAATATTATTTTAGATTGTTTATTTGTTAATTAATAGTTGTTACATTTTTTTAAGTTGTAAATGGCTTTTAATAGTATATAATTGAAGTTGTAAATCACTGTAAAAGAGGTGAGCAGTGATTAAATACAACTTAGGGGGATAATCTAATGAGGGAAAAGATGGTTTTAAACCGCAGGCTTAAAAAAAGTCTTGTGGCGATGATTCTTGCTGTCGTAATGGTAGTGGTAAATATTGGCTATAGTGCGATAACAGGAGAAGGTCTTAGGGAATTAGGAGCAAAGGAGACAATGCCATTAAGCAAGGTCACTGATTCATTAGAAATAAGTGAAATCAAGAATGGCACGACAGATCTTCTAAAGGAAGCTAATCCTACACTTGAGTATGGCGACATGATCATTGTAACGATGAACTGGACATTTGATGATGACAATAAAAAAATCAAGGTAGATGATGAATATACATACCAGCTTCCAGATACAGTATTATTTACACCGACAAGTGGATCAATACTAGATGGTGAAAAAAAGGTTGGAAAATATACCATTTCAGGTAATGTCATTACCGTTGTTTATACAGATGAAAACTTCTGTAATGGAACAAAAAGAAAGGGAAAGCTTTCTTTTGAAGGAAAGGTATTAGACGATGGCACAGGAGAAAAGGACCTTACCATAGAGTTTCCAGAGGTAAAGGTAAGTGTTACTGTACATATGGTTGAGCCATCAGTTACACCAGAAATAAATGTAAAGAAGTCAATAGATAGAAAAGACCTTGGCGGACATAAGCATATGAGCTATGTTACAGTTATATCCAAGGGTAATAACTCATCAATTAAATTAACAGATGAAATCTGGCCAGGAGCATCAATGCTCGATGCACCGGTAATAACTGATGCAGATGGCAAATTACTTGATGAATCAAGATATACCTACACAAAGATAAATGATAGAATGTATACTGTAGATATTCTATCAATGAAAAATAATGAGGAAATTTACTTAAGCTACCCTGTTGGAGTAACTGATGAGATGTATTCATGGGATTCAGCCAAAAAGGTAGCTAGTGAAAATACAAAGTATTACTCTTCAGGATATGAGGGATGGGTATCTTCAAGGGCAAATGTATATAGTGCCGAGGATCCAACGACTGATCCTGATCCACAGCGTCACAATGCGTGGGCAGATGTAACAACACTTAAGGGTTCATTCAGTAAGTGGTATGATCCATCTGAAAGTGTAATAGATAAGGGACTTATGAGCTGGACAGTTCCAGTTTATAATATTGCAGGAACTGATTATACAGATGGATATATTATTGATACATTCCCAGCAAATACATCATATGTAGAGGGATCATTATATATTAAGGGTAATTCAGTAATAAATAATGCGCCAGTATCAGATTATGTAACAGTAGATGTAAAAAATGATAATGGAATAGATGTAGTTACATTTAAATTTACTTCAAAGCTTATTGACTATTTAAAGACAGAGGGAAATGATAAGGTTTCTCTTAAATATTTACTTAAGGTAGACGAGCAGCATAAAGATGTTGTAAGATATACCAACCATGCAGGTCTTTATTACAATGGATACTTGATTAAAGATAAGGATGAGTCAGCTGACTATAAAATGCCAGAGCCTCTTACAAAGACTGGAAATTATAATTCAGTAACTGCACCATACGCTGATTATACAATTACAATCAATCCAGCTTCTTTAAACATGAATCCGGCAGGAGATACTTTAACTTTAATCGATGAATTAAGCGCATCATATGATCTTGATGTAGCATCTATTAAGTTAAATGGTATTACACCAGTAAGCGGAGTAGTATCATACGATTCTGCAAATCATAAGATGACACTTAACCTTAAGGATAGTACATCATATATTCTTACTTATAGAGTAAGAGTAAATCTTGCACCAGGTTCAACACTTGGCGATGATAATAGTGCAAATGAAGCCACATTGAAGGCTGATGACAGCGTAATTAAAAGTGTAGTAAAGAAGTTCAATACTGAAGTTTATGATAGTGCAGGAAGCTCATCTTCAGTGGTAAAGAGTGCTACTCTTGAAATTGTAAAGCATGACTCAAAGTCAAATGTAGAGGTATTAAGCGGAGCAGAGTTTGAGCTCTTCGAGATGGTAGTTGGAGCAGATGGATATGTAGAATCATCTTCAGTTACAGCAACTACAGGAGCTGATGGAAAGGCAGTATTTAATAACCTTCAGAGAGATATTATCTATATGCTTAAGGAAACAAAAGCACCAGCAGGTTATGAATTAAGTTCAGAGCCAAGTTTCTATGCATTTAAGTATAATGAAAAGACTTCATCACTTCCTAGCAGCGTAGTATATAATGGAAAGACATATGGACTCAATGTTGTTTCAGCAGAAAAGGTAAGTGCTGACTATTACATTTCAAATGTAAAGGAGCAGGTACCAACAACCACAACTACAACAACACAGGAGCCAACAACTACTACAACCCAGGAGCCAACAACAACTACAACAACAACGCAGGAGCCTACAACAACTACATCAACAACCCAGGCACCTACGACAACAGAGGCAACAACCCAGGCGCCTACTACAACAACTCAGGTACCTACAACAACAGCACAGGCAACTACAACAGGTACAACTACAACAACAACCCAGATGCCTACAACAACTCAGCAGCCTGTAACAACAGCACCAATAACATTTACAGCACCTATAATTACATATACAGTGCCTGTAATAGTAACAACAACACCAGAGGTTACAACAACAGTTGAGACAACAATGCAGGTTGTTACAACAGAAGCAACAACAGAAACAACGGCTACAACAGCCACAACGGCTACTACAGCTACCACACAGCCTATTACAACTACTCAGCCAGTGACAGAGGAAACAACTGTTCAGGAAATTACCACAACAAGTGAAGAAACTGTTATGGTAACAACTACTACAACAACTGATGATGGTCTCATTGATCTTTTTGATGATGATAATCCTATGGGCGACGTAGATGTAGATGATAATGGAAATGTTGGAGGAGATGATAGGCTTCCAAAGACAGGTACAGCTCCAATAGGATACTACGTAGGCTTTGGTTTAATTGCATTAATACTTGGAACAGTAATCGTATCAGGTAAGCGTGAAGAAGAGAACTGATCTTCCAAGAAGCCTTTTGAGAAACTATTAGAAAAGTAAAAAAAGCGGTCAGACGGAACCCGTCAGACCGCTTTTTTAGTATTTAATATAAAATTGAGCTTAAGCTAAAAGATGTTATCTGTGATTTATGCGAGCTTCATTACATTCAGAAGCAGTATCCAGCTCATACCGTAATAGGTTATGACCGCTACAAGATCGTTTATTGTTGTTATGAGGGGACCTGACGCAACGGCAGGATCGACCTTAATCTTTTTAAAGAAGAGCGGAATAAGGGTTCCCACGGCACTTGATATAAGCATAGCAACAATCATAGATATGCCTATACAGCCTGAAACAGCAAAGGAAAACGACGCAGCTCTCTTTTTTATAAACATAATGTAAAGTCCTATGAACAAAAAGGAAGCAGAGCCTAGAAGCACTCCGTTGCAAAAACCGACTCTAGTTTCCTTTGAAATGAGTCGAAGTTTCTGAGTGAAGGTAAGGTTCTCATCAGTCAGGACTCTTATAGTGACAGCAAGAGACTGTGTGCCTACGTTACCTGCCATATCAAGAATAAGCGACTGGAAAGCCATTATTAGCGTAAGCTGAGCAACAACCTTTTCAAATGCGCCAACAACAGTAGAAACAAGCAATCCGAGAAGCAGCAGGATAAGAAGCCAAGGCAAACGCTTTTTCATACTCTGCAAAAGGGGCTCGTTCAAATCTTCTTCGGCAGTAAGACCGGCAAGCTTAACATAATCTTCGCCCATTTCATCATCAACGGCTTCGATTATGTTCTGCGATGTTATAACTCCAAGCAGCTTATTGCTTCCGTCTAGCACCGGAATAATGCTTTCGGAATAGTCTTTAAGTTTTTCGATACAATCGGAAGTCTGCTCGTTAGCGTAAACATAAGGGAATGATGTTGCTATAAGGCTATCAAGGGGGGTGCCGCTTCTAGCCGTTATAAGATCCTTAAGGTCTATGGCTCCGTCAAATTCGCCGTTTTCGTCAACAACGAACAAGGTGGCGATGTTATCGTTTTCTTCAGCTTGTCTTATAAGCTCGTTCATTGCTTCCTTGACAGACATATTATCGCGTATTTCGATAAAATTGGTGGTCATTCTGCTACCTATTTCATCGCCGTCGAACGATGCAATAAGCTTTATTTCATTTTTGATATCAGGATCCACCAGGTCGATTATAATCGAACGCTTATCTTTTTCGGTAAGACGCAGTATTGCAACAGCAGTGTCAGTATCAAGCTTTGATATGACATCCGCGGCCTTGTGTATATCCATCTCGTTCAGGAATGCACCGGCCTTATCCTCGTCGAGATATTCGAAAATATCAGCGAGAAGTTCAAGTCTGCATACGCGGTAAAGCTTTTGCCTGTCCCTTACAGTAAAATGTGTCATAGCCTCGGCAATATCGCTGCAGTGGTAGTCCTCAAGCTTATACAGCATTACCTTTGGCGTCTCGTTACTTCTTATAAGTGCTGTGATTTCAGATACATAATCAGGTTTTACGCCGGCGTTTTCGGAAACAGCGGTCTCAGAAAGAAAATCTTTTTTCTCTGAATCCGAACCGTTAACAGGCATAATGATATCGTCTTTTTCCATTTATTCCTCCTTCCTGCCATCCGGAGGTATGGAAAAAACTCCGGTCAGCCTATAAACATCGCGCATTAGCGCCACTGTCTGTATTCAAAAAATCCACCGCCTTTCAAGTATTTAAAAATTTTTGCAGGTCATACATTACCCATTTTTAGATAAGCGTATGTACGAACCACCGAATAATTTTACCATTTACAAAGCCCATTGTCAATACTTTAAACGATAGATTAACGCGTGGGGATAGATAGGTATTGGCTACAAAAGAGGCTGTAAAAATAATATATATGTATATATTTTTATACGGATTCGATGGTATAATGTTACCGGATCCGTTTTTTTATTGCTTTATTTTGAGTAATGATTAAAACACCTAGCAACAGTACATAATACCAGGTACAAAAAAATAGTAATAGGGAGAAGAAAAATGAAGAGAAAAGAATATGTAAAGATGTCTGAAACTGAAATCAAAGGAAAATTGGTTGAAATCCTAGCTGATACTAAATCATTCATTAAAATAGAATCATCAAAACTGCAGAGTTTAGCAAAAAAGCTTGGTTTTGAAATATCCACTAAAACTAGAAAATTTGAAATTTGTGAAATGCTAGTAGGAAAGCTTAATCTGCAAACTCTAGAAACTTATGAAAAAGAGATTATTGAATTTGGTATAAGCTTAAAGGAGCTTCCAAATCTTTTTGGAGTCTCAGCAAATACCATGAAATCAGCGCTAGAAAGATATGATATAAATCCTGATGCAGTTTATGAGAGTAGAATCTCAGGAAAAAAATACACCTGTTATGCTTACAAGAGCAAAAAAGTGATGGAAATCTCAACGGCTCTTGAGATGGAAGAAAAAGAGCATATTTTAATATCTGAAAAGCAAAAGGAAAAAAATATAATTGTGAAAAAATCAATTACTAAATGTATTCCAAAGGTCATAGAAAATCTTTACCCGGAAGCAAGAAAGCTTAAGAGGAAATTTATTCTTCATATTGGACCAACTAATTCTGGAAAGACATATGAGGCAATCTCTGATATGGTGAAAATCGGAAGTGGGATATATCTTGGTCCATTAAGATTGCTTGCCTTTGAACGATTTGAGGCATTTAAAGATATGGGGCTTAAGTGTAATTTAGTAACAGGAGAAGAAAAAGTACTTATAGATGATGCAAAATTTCAAGCTTCGACAATTGAAATGCTTGATACTAGTATTCATTATTCCTGCGCAGTTATAGATGAAGCTCAGATGATCGGGGATGAATATAGAGGCGGAAAATGGACAAATGCAATATTAGGATTAAAAGCAGATAAAATACATATTTGCGCATCGCCAGAAGCGGAAGATCTCTTGATTAAGCTTATCGAGAAATGCGGCGATGAATTTGAAGTGAAGCATCATGATAGACTTTGTCCACTTGAATATGATAATCAGCCATTTATATTCCCGGATTCAGCAAAAAAAGGAGATGCATTAATAGCTTTTTCAAGAAGAACTGTACATGCAATTGCTGCAGAATTGCAGAAGATAGGCATAAAATGCAGTGTAATATATGGAGCATTGCCGTATGATGTACGTCATGAAGAAGCAAGAAAGTTTACTTCAGGGGAAACCGAAGTACTAGTTGCTACAGATGCCATAGGAATGGGATTGAATCTTCCAATTAAACGTGTGATTTTGATGGAGGCATCTAAATTTGATGGAACTGAAATTAGAAAGTTAACTCCAAGCGAAATT
>JAEEGI010012326.1_pt1 | contig 18313 bp, 15 predicted proteins | sample 8958751 | NCBI WGS metagenome assembly JAEEGI01 (sample SAMN16246545, study PRJNA631951) | gut metagenome | biome: gut microbiome; feature: rumen; material: KS-attached | host: Bos | place: Iran: Karaj | collected 2018-10 | reverse complement strand
CTTCTTCGTAAATCTCAACCTTTTCTATGAATTGTGTCAGGAACTCTCTGCGTTCCGCTTCATTCATTGGTTCATACATTTTGTCAAAAAAGATTAGAGCTTTGTAGATATTGTCTCCACAAACTTTTTCAGCAAGTATTGACCTCTTCTTATTCGATTGCGAAGATTTCCGTCTTCAAATCGCAATAGTATCTTCTACTTTATGTGGCTCATCCATCATAGCATTTCTAACGTTTCCATCATGTCATTAAGAAATTTATGTCTTATTTTTTCATTCACATCCAAAATTGAAAGATATGGGTTCAGATCCTCTAATTCGACCAGTAATAACTCTCCGTCATTCGTTCTGCATGCATCTACTCTCTGAATACCATGCGTTACTGTATTCCATTCAATAAATCTTCCGGCAAATGCTATATCTTCATCGGTGCAATTATATTCTTTTAATATCCATCGTTTCGATTTATCAGGAGCATATAAAGCATATTCAAACTTGTCATCAATAAAATAAAATGAAACTTCATACTGAAAATCAATTGCCGGCTGTATTAACATGGTTCCGGGACAAATGTTACGCCCATTAATTTCTTCAAGTGTAACAAAGTCTAATCCAATGGAATCTGCTCCATCTTTCGGCTTTATCACAAATAAATCCGATTTTGGTAAAATACTTATATCATCCACCGAATCAATTGTAGGAATAACCGGATATTTTTCAGCTGTGAGCTCCAATAAGTATTGTTTGCCCTTCATATCCGCTTTTCCATCAAATGAATTGAATGTTTTTAGCTTCTTTTCAGATACACGTTTAAGAAAATCAAAATAAATATCTTTATATCCAATTACACTTCCGGTATTTCTAAAGACAACAATATCCGCATAATCCTCATAACTCACCGCACATTTTGGATGACACAATACAACATCATATTTATTCTTAAGCTTGTCAGTTATATAAATATCCTCTTCAGAATAATTTCTTCCTTTTGCTTTGTAAGACAAATCTGTCAAATATAAAATCTTTTTCAAAATTATATATCCTTTCGTTCTTTCACTCAAAAAAACTCATCTCATTAGTCGATTCTACTGGAAGATAAATTAGCTACTATATCATCTGAAAATGCCTCAAAGCATCCTCTATAGCTTTTACTTTTTCCTCCGGACATCCCGGTTGTCTGCTGTTCTCTGATTTAGGCTTATTATAGTTTTCACGCTCTATGATTCCATGTTTCTGCTTCACCTGTGCTATATTGAGGTTTGTCACATGAAATCCATACTTTTCTTGCACCCACTCCTCAATCTCTTTGTATGTTGCCTTAGCCTCTAAACTTGTAAGATCAAGCTCGTCCATATCTACCTTTACGTTGATATGGTGCTTCGCCTCATGAAGTTTGGACAATAAAACAACCGTCTCCACATGCGGCGTCTGGGGAAACATGTCCACCGGCTGCGCTATGAAGGCCTGAAAGCCAAGGTCGTGCAGCGCTGCCAGATCACGCGCCAGGGTGGCCGGGTAGCAGGAAATGTAGACCAGCCGCTCCGGCGACAGGTCCGCCAGCCGCTCCAGCACCTCGGGTTCTGCGCCCCCCCGCGGCGGATTAAGCACCGCAGCCGTTACCTTCAGTTCTTCCGCAGCCAGCTCCTCCAGAATTTCGGCGGCGTCGCCCGCGCGGAAGGTGCAGTTGTGCAGCTTGTTCATGAAAGCGTTGTGACGGGCGTTGCGCACCGCTTCTTCCGCCAGCTCGATGCCGACCACCCGCCCGGCGTCCTTCGCCAGATTGAGCGCGATGCCGCCAATGCCGCAGTAGATGTCCAGCACGTTCTCCTTGCGGTTGAGATCCAGCCACTTCCGGGTTATCTCATACATTGAGGCCGCCTGCGCGGGGTTGACCTGCACAAACGAAGTCGGCGCCATGCGCAGCCGCACATCGCCGATATTCATGATCAGGTCGTCAACTCCGAGCAGCCGCAGCGTCTCTCTCCCCATGACAATATTGCCTTCCCTGGGGTTGATGTTCTGCTGCACCGAAATGACTTCCGGGACCTTGCGCTGCAGCCATTTCCCCAGATGGGTCAGCTGCTGGAAGTTGCGCTCGGTCACCACAAAGGTCACCATCGCCTGGCGGTTGTTCGGTTCCACCCGTACCAGCAGATACCGCAGCAGACCGGTTTTGCGGCGCTCGTCGAAGACAAAGATCCCCTGCCGCTCCACCTCTTCGCGCACCGTCCGCACTATCTTGTTCACAAGAGGATGATGCAGCGGACATTCGCCGATATCGATGACATTGTGGCTGCCGCGCCGGTACAGGCCCAGGTGCACCCTGCCGCGTTCCTTGACAAACACCAGCTTGGCGTTAATGCGGTAACCCAGCGGTTCGGGCGCGGGCAAAACCGGCCTCACCTCCAGACTGCGCAACTGCGGATAGTGCTTCATCGCGTCCTTCACCCGCTCTTCCTTGAAATTCAGCTGTTCCGAATAGTCCAGGGCGATGAGCGGGCAGCCCAGGCAGCGGCGCGAGCAGCGGCAGGGCGAGGGGATCCGCTGCGGATGCGGGCGGACAATCTCCTTGAGCGCGCCGATAATGCGGCGCTGTCCGCGATGCGCCACCGCCACGCGCACCCTTTCCCCCGGCAGGGCGCCGCCTACCAGCACCTCATGCTGACCGTAACGGCCCACGCCGATTCCGTCATCGTTGAAATCAAGGATATCCACTTCCAGGAGCGTGTCTTCCCGGCGGGCATCTTCCGAAGCAGCAATGGTTCCGGCGCTCCGGGCACCCTTTTCCGGACGCGGATCCTGCGGTTTGTGCGGGTACGTCATATCAGTTCCTGTCTCTTTCGTCCCCATCAGGGGAAAAAACAGCCGGCGGGGTTTTCAGCCAAACAGATTTTCCTCCCCGCCGGCATGTACACCGGTAAAAAAGTGGCCAGGCCACTTTCCTATTTGAGCAGTTCGTTGACCTTCGCCATCACCTGAAAGGCGTCCGCCACGTACAGCACATCCGCCTTGCCGATGGCCCAGCCGCAGTTGGCATCCAGATTGACGGCGCGGCGCTCGCCGATGAAGCGCCAGCCCACGGTATGCGGCTCCTCGCCATGACAGCAGGTCGCCAGGCCCTTGGGATGACGGGGCGTCGCGCCCGTCTGGCCCACCTGGTTGAAATGGCTCAGGAACGAGATCACGGCGCCGGATTCGCTGGACTGATCCACCAGCGACTTGCTGCTGCCCAGCGAGGCCCGGGTCAGATCCAGAAAATCGCGAATCAGCTTTTCGGCTTCCGGCACATGGGTCTGTCCGTCCGCCTGCTTGCGCGTCCAGCCGGCTCCCGCCACAAACAGCAGTTTCGCATCCGGGCGAATGGTCTGCGCGTCGGCATCCGGCGTCTCATAGCCGACCACCTGCGTGCGGCAGGCGGGCGGCGCAACCTCGATTTTTTCCAGTGCTGCCGTGCCGGGGCTTCCGCTCCAGGGAGCAAAAACGCCCCGATCCAGTGTCAACAGCCAGGGCCGCTGCGCCCGATCCAGCGTTGCCTGCATACGCTGCCGGTAGTACCAGCGCTGAATCCTGAGCGTGCCTTCGGCAGGTGTCAGCACGCACACATGGGTTTCGATACGGCCATCCAGACGCACCGCGGCTCCCGGCAGCGCCCGGGCAAAGCGGCTCGTCGCCGGGGCCAGCACCAGGGTCGCGCCGGACTTGCGCGCCAGCGCCTCTACGGCCGCCACATCCGTGGCATACCGCGCCGTGGCGAAATCCTCCCCTTCCACCGCCAGAAAGGCCTGCGCGCCGCATGTGGCGATGCTGTCGGCGGCAGCCTGCGCCGCCTTTCCCATCAAGCCCACGGTCAACGGCGCTCCAAGCGCGCCGGCCAGCCCCACCGCCGCGCCCAGCGTTTCCAGATCCGCGGCGGACAAGGCGCCATCATCCTGAACATGCGCCAGAACCAGAAGAGTTTCCATTACTTAAGACTCCCATATTGAAAACCGTCCTCAGACGGTTGAAAAATTGATTTTCCCGGCCTTGTTCCTATTTCTTCAGCCAGTCCACTATCTCCTGTGCAATCCCGTCCACCGGCATGTCCTTGACAATGCGCGTCTGCCGCTGCTGGGCGGGAAGTTCCACCGCCGCAAACGCGGCTCCCGCCGCAAGCGGCACCTTCGCGGCCCTTTGCAGCGCCGGCATGACCGTGCGCATGTTCTTCATGCCGATCTGGGGATTGTTCGGCGGCTCCGGCAGATTGCCGGTCGCCCAGCCCAGTACCGCGGGCGCTCCGGCGCAAACCGAAACCTGATAGCTGCCCCCCTCGATGCGCTCCCAAATCTTGAGGGAGCCGTCATCCTGAACCTCCAGTTCGTCCACCGCCAGAAACTGATCCGCAAGCCCCAGACGCTCGCCCACCATCTGCAGCGTGGTGCCGGCGTCACGCGAAGCGGAGGCGCAGCCGCCAAACAGCAGCAGCCGCTCACGCTCCAGGCCGGAAATGCCGCCGATGGCTTGCGCCAGCGCGGCAGCCGTTTCGAAGGAATCGGTAAAGCCGCTTGCCGATCCGTCCAGCGCCACCAGCTCAAACTCCACCTTCTGCGCCACGGTCATCATCATCTGCTGCAGTTTCGCCTTGTTTCCCAGGCTGACCAGCCAGATTTTGCTTCCCGGCGCCTTCTTCACCAGATTGGCCGCCTCGTAAAGGGCATGCGCGGCAAAGGGATCCAGTACCGCAGGCAGCATCAGCTCGTTTTTGAGCGCGGGGCCATCCGCTCCCATCACCGGCGTCAGCGTCTGCAGCGGATCCGGTACCAGACTGCCGCACACAACAATATGAAAAGCCACACTCATTTCTTTTTCTCCCTTGCAAAGTAAAAGTCTTTAAAGCACCTTCCCAAAACGGTCGCCGTCAATTTTCCGCGGAATGCAGTCCGCCGGAACCGGCCCGGAAATCGACGTTGCCGCGCTCCGGATCCGCCGTTCTTCCCTGGGTGCAGTTCCATACACAGGCGCCGCAGTGCACGCATTTTTCCCGGTCGAAATTGGGCACTCCGCCGTTTTCACCCGGCGTAATCGCCTGACCGGAACAGATCTCGGCGCACAGCTGCGGATGGCAGTCGCGGCAGCGCTGCGGATCGACAAAGGCCACATGATCGGCAAAGCCGCCGGCGGCCTGCACCTTGCCGCCCATGAGCAGGGCATCCTGATGCGAGACAATCAGCTGCCCATCCGGAACAATCTTCGGCCAGCCCATCCTGTCCATCACCGCATCGTGCAGGGTATTGCCATTCACGCGCGCCTGCGCTCCCATTTCCGCCAGCTCGTCTTCCCTGATCCTGCCCGCGCAGAGCTCCTTGAGCGGTTTGAGCATCTCCCAGGGCCTGCGGATCTTCGCATGGACATTGAGCATGCCGCCAGTCATTCCGGTCAGGCCCATTCCCAGAAGCCCGGGGACAAATCCACGCTGGAAACCGTCACGGGCATGAGTGGCAGCCCGGCATTCCTTCTCCACCCAGCTGGCGCGCCGCCGGTCGCCATAGGCGCGTTCGAGATTCTCCCAGGTAAAGGGCTCGTGTTTTTTCAGCAGTTCGATCACGCCTTTGGCCAGCAGCACACCCGTGGTCCAGGCTTCATCCACACCGGCTCCCGCCAGGACATTGGTGGATCCGGAGCCCTCGCCGATCCGGGCGCAGCCGTTCACCGCCCAGAAAGGCTCGCCACGCTTGCCCGATTCCTGCAGGCTCTTGGCGCCCCAGGAGCGCAGACGGCCGCCCGCGATATGCCGCCAAATGGCAGGATGCCGCATCCAGTGCTGCAGGGTGCGGTAGCCGGTCCGGCAGGGGCTGGGCAGCCATGAAGGCACAAAAACGCCCATCGAGGCAATCCGGTCGGGATGCACATAGAAGAAGCCAAAAATATCCGGTTCCGGGAAACCGAAGGTATGGAAAACGGTCCCTGCCGGCAGGGAACAGTACTGCGGCAGCTCCACCACCGCCTTCATGCCCAGCGCCCATTCACGCTGATGATGGCCGTCCGGCAGTCCAAAACGCCGGTCAAGTTCGCGTCCCACCGCGCCCACCGGGCCGTCGCCGACCACAGTCAAGGCCGCGCGTACCTGCATGCCGGGCAAATATCCCGGCCCCGGCGTGCCGTCTTTCTCCACGCCCTGATCCGCGAGCTGCACGCCCACGACTGTGTTCTCCTCGATAAGGGGAGCGGCCACCGGCGTCCCCGGCCAGATCTGCACCAGACCGGTTCCCATCAGCCGCGCGCCCACCCACTGGCAGAACTGCCCCAGGGAGAGCACCAGCCCGTCGTCCTTGCTCAAAAAAGGCGGTATCCACGGCAGTTCGAAGGCGTTGTCGTGCAGCAGCAAGCGCCCGCCCAGTTTGAGCGCCCGATCGGCAGCACGCATCAGAGCGCCGCGCCTGCTGGCACCGTAGGGATCCAGCAGGTAGAACATCTTCTCCTGTGCGACCGGCGCCGCCATGGGAATTTCTTCCGCCTTCAGATCCGGAAACGAGCCACGAATGCCGCGCGCCCTGGTCACCACGCCGGAAACACCGAAACCGATATCATCCGCCCGCTCGTAGCAGACCACCTGCAGGGGAAGCCCCGGCGCCACCGCGCTGGGCAGCAGTACCTCGCCGGAGGCGTCGGTCATCGCCTCGGAGAGCGTTGTGAGAAATCCGGCGGTTGCAGGCCCAAAACCGACACAGGCTATATCAACTTCCATCATGGGATTTTCCATACATCAGCTCCTTGCCCGATTCGCGGGACCGCCTTTTCCCCCTGTCACGCCAGGAGAAAAGGCGGCCCGTTTTCAAAAACATCGAAACCGCATCACACCGGATAGTCGGGAATTTCCGGAATGACGATCTTGGTCAGCGCCAGCGCAACCCGATCCTGGGCCAGATGCATCCCGGCCAAACCACGATCCAGTTTGCGACGCAACGCGGCGAATTCCTCGTCTTCGGCCTCTTCACGCTGGAAGCCGCAGACCAGTTCTGCGCAGATCCGGCCCACTTCACCGGCGGCCCGTCCGGCCTGCATCGCGGCCAGATCGTTGAACAGGTTGACCATGCCCTCCAGCCCTTCCGCCAAAAGCGGACTCTCCGGGCCTTTGGCGGCCAGTTCCAGAGCATCCAGAATCTGGTAACGGGAGGCCAGAAGCCAGCAGAGCGCATCCGACAGCGGAAAGACCACGCCATGGCGCTGCCCGTGATACAGCGGCTTGCCTTCGGCGTCGTTGTGGGACTGCAGCCAGGCAACCGTCCACAGCCACAGATCGATGCCGGCGGCAAGCGTCGCCGCGCCGACTTCCGGGTTGGAAGCGGCCAACGCGCGCAGATCTTTTGCCCATGCGCGCATCTGCGCCAAAAAGAGCGGATTGACCAGCGTCAGGCTCATCTGGCGCCGCTGCACCGCTTCCGGTCCCTCATAGGTGGCTTCCAGCTGCGCATCGGTCCACTTGTGGAACAGGAAACCCGGGCAGTCCTCGGTAATGCCGTAGCCGCCCATGAGCGTCACCGCCTCGCGCATCATCACCGCCGTGTGTCCGGTATTCCAGAGCTTGCAGGCCGGGCACAGAATGTTGGCCTGGGCCTCCAAAAGCAAAAACCGGATCAGGGGATTGGCGTTCAGTTCCGTAGAGCGGGGATCGGCCGGATCCATGGAAACGGCCTCCAGCGCATCCTTTTCCAGGGATTTGAAGAGTTTCATCCGCGCCCGGGCGCCTTCCACGCCCTGACGTACCAGCTCCTCATCCTTTTCACGCTCCACCGGATCAAATTCGTCCAGCAGCCTGAGCGCGGCAAAGCCCAGCGATGCCGCCGCCTCGCCCGCGGCCCAGACCGAAGCCAGCCGCTGGATGGCGTCATCCTTTTGCTGAAGTCCCAGTTCATGCCGCGGACTGCCTGGCGCTCCCGCAGCTCCTCCTCTGAACCGGCTCCGCTGATAACGGATGATCGGCTCCACCGCGGAGAGCAGTTTGGCGGCGCTCATGAGCCCGATGGGCACACGGGTGCGGCGGAACACCGCCTCAATCACCTCGCTATGATTGAAGTTGGGCACTATCACGCCGTCCTTGACCGTATAGCCGCCAACAATCCTCGACGCCGGCACGGTCAGGCTGAAAATGGGATCACGTGTGGAGGAGAGCTGGTGCACCATCTTCATGGTAGGCGCGCCGCGATCGAAGATTCCCGGATCCCCCTTTTCCAGAATGACCATGCAGCTGCCCTTGATCCGTTCGTCGCCGGAATCCACAGCGGCCGTCACGAAGCTGGCGAAATCCATATTGGTGATGAAACGCCCGCGTTTTTCGACTTTCAGCAGCGGCTCACCGTTTTCCGGCCATTCCGCAACGCTGACCCGGCCAGACACCACACCGGTATCCACACCCACATAGGGAAGTGGTTCGGTCAACGCAAAGGCGCCCCGCCACACCGGACGATCCTCGCCCGGCTGAGGCGGTACGCAGCGGCTCATGTAGTCCTGTTTCTGCTCCGGAGTTCCCCTTTCATGAATGGGAGAAAGCGCCAGATTGCTGGCCATGGAGCAGGTGGCCGCGCCTCCGTCCACCCAGGCCAGCTCGAAACAGGCCAATCCCAGAGCCAGATTCTTGGGCCCGTCCAGAAAACCGCCCTCTTCCGGCTCCATGTAGAGCGTCGTCAGGCCCGCCGCGTCAAAAGCCTCCAGCATCTCGTTCTTGCGGTCGTTCCACTCATGATTGCGGCGCTGTCCTTCCGCCACCAGATGCGCCACCACGCCGCGCGCCACCCCGCGCGCAGACTGAACTACCATCTGCAAATCGTAACGATCCTCGTAACGCCACAGGATCTGACGCACCGCATCTCCCGGAAGCGTAGCGGCAATTGCTCTCTCTTTCGCTTCAATACCCATCAAAATATCTCCTTTTAAAAAATCGGCTCTAAAAAACCGGACAAATCCAAAAAATATTCAATATTAGCCAGCGCACCCGCTAAGGCAAGACAAAAGGACAAAATAAACCATGAAAAATATGGGTTGACTTTACTCGCCCATGGCATTACAAAGAGAACTGTCGCGTCGCCATCGTCTATCCGGTTAGGACGGCGGCCTCTCACGCCGCTAAGAGCGGTTCGAATCCGCTTGGCGACGCCAAATTTGATATGAAAAAAGTCTCTGTGGAATCCACAGAGGCTTTTTTTGTAGGTTAACCGACCTTTTTCCCCCTTGCAAAAAAGGATGCCCTGCGAAAGGCATCCTTTTTTACTTTTAAATGACCTGCCGGTAGCCCCAGCGCCGGATCAGCGGCTTGTCGCGATTCAGAACATAGTGGAAATCCACAACGATCCGCAATATCTGTTCCTTGTAGGAGGACGGCAACGGGCCATAGGGAGACGCCTTGCGCACCGCCGCCACCGCCGCATTGTCCAGGGCGGGGAAACCGGATGCACGCAGTACTTCGGTTTTTTTGACCACTCCCTGGCGATCCACAATGACCTGCAAGCGGCAGTTGCCCTGCTCTCCGCGATGTATGGAGGAAGACGGGTAGACCCAGGCCATGTAGATGCCGTCCCGGAAACGCCGGAAAAAGGAGGCCAGCAGATCCTTTTCGGTGTCCAGCCAGACTATGTCACCTTCCCCAACGCCCTCGCGCTTCTTGCTGCGCGCTTCCCGATCCAGTGTGGCCTGGGGAAGCTTCATCAGTGAATCCAGCGGTATCCTGCCCGAAGGCGCTGCTGGCAAAGGACGCGCCGGTCTGGAAGCCACCTTCGGCCCGTTTTTCCCCTCAGGAACAAGCGGACGGGCAGGCACGGGCGGACGGGCAGGCGCAGGCGGAGGGGCTGGGACGGGTGCAGGTTTCGGCACAAGCGGCACCGCTTTCACAACCGGCGCCGTCTTGCGCGAAGCCTTGCGATCCTCAAAATCCTTCCCCTTGGGTGCAATCTCCTTTTTAACCTGATGATCGTGTTCGGCCAGCCGCTTGGCTGGAGTCGTGCGATGTTCCGGCACGGGTGGAGGAGGCACATCCAGTTCCAGTTCCTTGGGACGCCTTTCCTTTTCCTTGGGCTTTTCCTGCGGAAGCATCTCCACCACTATCGGTTTCGACTCCACCTCCGGCACCTGCGTCAAAAAACGCAGGGAAAGCCGTGAAGCCGCCAGGAGATGCAGCAGCAGCGAAACCATCACAAAACCGATCAACAGCCATTCATCGCGTCGCGACCACATGGAATCCGGACCGCTTTCTTAAAAAATTGAACATCTCTTCTTTCATCTACTTCCCGGTTTCCCGCGGTTCCCCGACCGTTCCGGTTTCGCCAGCCCCCTTGGCCGCTTCGTTTTCTCCCGGAACGTTTTCTTCGGAAGCCGTCATGCCTTTCTGCTCTTCGGAAACCACTGCTGCATCGGCGCTCCCGGAAGCGCCTGGCTCCTGGCCTGCAGGTGCCGGTTCTGCTTCGGCCTTGTCCGAAGGACTTTCCACCCCTTCGTAACCTTTCGAAGCGGCGTTTTCAGCTCCATTCGCCGTAAAACCGGCATCGTCTGCCGCGGCGTCGTTCTTGCCGTCCTCGCTCGCGGCGGCTCCATCGGCAGATGCGTCCGCGGCTTCACCGGAGGCAGCCGCCGGAGCCTCGGACGCCGGCTTGCCAGACAATTTGGCCCGCAAAGTTTCGATCACATCCGCATTACCCTGAGGGATCCCCCTGACCGAAGCCACCATGTCCAGCCGCTGATCATCACAGTGAAAAGCCTCCGCCGCAAGCATGCTGCTGTCCGGGGCACGCATCAGCACGACAATTTCCGGCTGTTCGTCACCATTGAGATCGATCAGCTCCATCCTTTCAATCCTGCCCTCCTGCGGGCGTTCCAGCCCCCCCAGACAGTTGGTGGGAGTCTGATCCGGCTTTTCCGGCGCGCCATAGATCCGCAACGAGTAACGAGCCGTTCCATCTGTTCCCATGCTGCCTTCACGCGCCATCGCGATCCGGCCGTCCGGCAACGTTTTTTGCAGTTCAACCGGGCCTTCGGCCATTGCAGCACCTGCCATCATCACCGCACCCAACATCAACATGGTTCTTCTCATTACCCGTTCATCTCCTTTTAAAATACTTTCTCAATCATCAAAACCACTATCAGCGTCAGGGAAAATCCCAGCGTATTGGCCGAGCTCAAGGCCAAAATCCTGTTCAGCTCCCGCCCCTCCCGAAGCGTCAGCTGCCGCCACAGCCACAGGGACAAAACCGCAAACGGCAAAGCGGCAAGGCTCCACAATGCCATCCGATGCACCGCCAGACATCCGCAAAACCACGCGCACACAGCGTCGCCCAGATAAGCCCAGGCTATCGCCCTCCGCCCGAAACGCACCGCCAGGGTCCGCTTTCCGGAACTGCGATCGGCCTCAACATCCCGATAGTTGTTCACCATCATCACGTTGGCCGCCACCAGGCCCACGGCGATCGCGGCAAGCCAGACTTCCCAGGGGGGCATAGCGCCGCCCTGCACATAGAAGGTCAGCACCGTGGGCACAAGGCCATAAAAAAGCACCGTCACCACCTCGCCCAGGCCATGAGAGGCCAAGGGCCAGGGCCCGCCAGAGTAGCCCAGTACCGCCGCGGCGACCAGCGCCCCTACCACGGCAAGCCACCAGCCTCCGTAAAAAACAAGCGCCAGCCCGACAAGCAGGGCCACCCCCAGGACCAGGACTGCCGCATTCCGCATGGCGCAAGGTGTCAATACCCCCCTGATGAGCAATTTTTCGGCTTCGGCTCGCGAACGGTTGTTGGCATCCACTCCACTCCGAAAATCGAAATAGTCATTCGCCAAATTGGCCGCCGTCTGGCACAATACGGCAAATACCAGGCACAAAAACCATGGGATTGCCTGAAAAATACCGTGGAACCATGCGAAGGCTCCACTCACCAGAACCGGGCTGGCGGAGATCAGCAGGGTCTTGGGCCGAATCGCCACCAGCCAGAGACGAAGAGCCGGCTTCCTTTCTTCTTCCATCACTTCACTCGTTGTTTTTTTCATGGATACTTGTTATGTGTTGGCCGTTTCCTTTATAAACTGCAGCTCAAAAGAATAATTCCAACCCACCCGAACGGAAAGGCGCAGCCATGTTTTCAGTTGAACAGCTCAAATCCCGGGTCAAACCCTTTCACCGCACTCTGATCTTTCCGGAAAGCTACGATGATCGGATGCTGCATGCCGCCGCCACCATCGCCGAAGAAGGCTGGGCCCGGATCATCCTCCTGGGCGATCCGGAGCGTATTGCCTCCCAGGCGCAGCAACTTCATCTGGATCTGCATAATGTACCCTGTATTTCGCCGGTTGGCTATCCCGATCTGGAGGCCTTCGTCGCCAGCCTGGTGAAAATCCGTGAGAAAAAGGGAATGACGGCCGAGGAAGCACGCAGGCTCCTGACCGCCAACGACTACCTCTACTTTGGAGCCATGATGGTGCGGCAGGGGCATGCCGATGGCATGGTGGCCGGCGCAACCAACGCCACCAGCAGCGTTTTGCGCGCCAGTATTCAGGTGATCGGCACCATGGCAGGCCTCAAAACTGTTTCGTCCTTCTTCCTGATGCAAACCAAAACACCGGAATTCGGCGAAGATGGCCTGTTGTTCTTTGCCGACTGCGGCGTGGTGCCCCAGCCCTCTTCCGAAACACTGGCGGAAATCGCGGTAAGCACCGCCCGTTCCGCCCAGGTTTTGCTGGGCATTGAACCGCGGATCGCCCTTCTGTCGTTCTCCACCAAGGGAAGCGCCTCGCATCCCGACACCGAAAAAGTGATTCAGGCATTGGAGCGTGTTCGCGAACTGGATCCCCATCTGATTATCGATGGCGAATTGCAGGCCGACGCGGCGCTGGTGCCGGCGGTAGCGGCCAAAAAGGCTCCCGGTTCCGAACTCGGCGGACGTGCCAATATCCTGATCTTTCCGGATCTCGACTCCGGCAATATCGCCTACAAACTCGTGCAACGACTGGGACAGGCCGAAGCCTATGGGCCGATTCTGCAGGGACTGGCCAAACCGGTCAACGACCTTTCCCGTGGCTGCTCGGTGGAAGACATCATCGGTGTCGCGGCCATCACGGCAGCCCAGGCCGGATGAGGGCGAGAAAAGCGTCTTCCCATACAAAAACGCCACTTTTCTTTCAAAGGAAAAGTGGCGTTTTTGATAGAAGATATTTTGAAAAGCGGAGCAAGCTTTTCAGCCGACCTTAAAATCTTCGTGGGTAAAACTGTAGTCAAACTCCATATGGGATTTATAGGTGCCGTTGAGAATCCCCACGACATCCTCAATAAGCACGAGTTCCTCATTGGTTGGAATGATAAGAATTTTCACTTTGGAATCGGCGGCGGAAATATCGCTTTCGCGATCCCGGTAAACGGCCGTCCGATTCTTCTCGCGATCCATTTTAATTCCCAGACAGTCCAGATTTTCCAGCGCCATTTCCCGGATTTTCCAGCCCATCTCGCCGACCCCCGCCGTAAAGACCAGCGCATCCACCCTGCCCAGCACCGCGGTATAGGAACCAATGTACTTGCGAATCCGGTAGGCTTCCAGTTCCAGTGCCAAAATGCAGCGGCGGTTGCCGCGCGCGGCATGCGACAACACATCACGGCGGTCGGAAAAACGGCCGGTCACACCCAGAACCCCCGATTTTTTATTCAGAATGGCGTCCATTTCCTTGGCGGTATAGCCTTCCCGATCCATCATGAAACCGGGAATCGCCGGATCGATGTCGCCGCAGCGGGTACCCATCATAGCGCCTTCCAGAGGCGTCATGCCCATGGAGGTATCCACCGACTCGCCATTGCGCACCGCGCAGAACGAGGAACCGTTGCCGATGTGCAGCGTAATGAGATTGCAGTCCCTGGGAGCCTTCTTCAACAGCACTGCCGCCCGCTTGGACACATACAGATGACTGCTGCCATGCGCGCCATAGCGCCGCACGCCATAGCGGCGATACCACTCGTACGGCAGGGAATAGATGTAGGCATATTCCGGCATCGTCTGGTGAAAGGCGGTATCGAAAACCGCCACCTGCGGCACGTTGGGCAGCAAGGTGCGAATTGCCTCAATACCGGAAACATGATGTGGATTGTGCAGCGGGGCCAGATGCTGCACATCGCGGATACCCTGCAAAACTTCGTCGGTGATCAGCATGGACTGTGTAAAATGCTCACCACCGGCCACAACCCGGTGTCCTACAGCGTCCACAGGAATGACGCCCTTCCCTCCCTTGTTGAACGATTCCTGAGCCAGCATATCCAGCACCAGACTGATGGCCGCGCAATGATCCGGACAGTCGTGATTCTTCCTGACAGGTTCCTTTCCCGGGACCTCATGCACGATAAAAGAATCGGAAACCGCCACTCGTTCCACTGCGCCGCGCGCTAAAAGCTGTTTCTTTTCCCAGTCAAAAAGCTGATATTTTACCGAGGAACTGCCACAGTTTAGCGCAAGAATATCCATCCTGGTTACCTCCGTTGGCTTCCGAACCGCACCGATCGGCTTTTCCGATCCCTTCAGGAAGCGCAAGTGCCACAGCTACATACTTTGTGCATCCTTTGCACAACAGCATACTCTCATGCGCCCGATTCACGGCAGGCAAATAAAGCTAGAGTATTAGCATACAATCCCATGTGCATACAAATTAAAACGCCTTTCTATTTTTTTATTCCCCATGCAAAAATCACACCTTGCCTATACCGCCCAGGAGCGCCAGGAGCAACCGCCTGCCACTTTCGGGATCACAGGCAATTTTTTTCGTAAAAGCTGGACAACTGTACGAAAGTAAAGTAAGTTGCATAAAGGAGTTTGTAGCCCATTCCACATTGGAAGGAGGTGAGAGTTTTGGCTTACAAGATCGACGAAAGCAAATGCACCAACTGCGGTCTGTGCGAACCGAACTGCCCGGTTGAGGCCATTAGCGAAAAGGGGAACGCCCGCGGCATTGATGCCGGTACCTGCATCGACTGCGGAGCATGCGCAGGAAGCTGTCCTTTCAGCGCCATCAGCGAAGGCTAATTGAAAACAGGAAAGGGCAACCATTTGGTTGCCCTTTTTGTTTTTGTTCTTTCCCCTCGCCCCTGCCCGCCCAACGCTTCCCAGGCGAGAAAGGCACTACTTGCTTTCCGTCACGGGCGCAGGTTTTGAACCGCTTACCTCAACAACAAACTCCGCGACATTGGCTGGTACATTCCGGAAAACAATGGTGAAGGGAACTGTTTTGCCCGCTGGCGTTACAAGACTGGTCAAATTGTCGCCAAAGGGATTGTCCATTGATTCCTCAATCTTGTGAAACGGCAATTTCCGCAACGCCTCGTCATCCAGTGAATTGCCGCACAGCACCGTCCGCTGCGCGACAACCTTGCCGGTCACATCGTGCAGGATACCACGCACAGAGATGGAGGTACGAGGCTCCCGAAAACCGTTCAGGGCCTGGCCGCGAATAACAAACAACTGTCCGGCATCCCGGTTGACCACGAAGGCGCCCTGAAAATTCATCAGCTGGATCCGCTCGGCTGGCGCTTCCTGTGATTTGGGTTTCTGCCACAGATCCTTGACATGCGCCAATTTCTCCAGCGCCTGCATCACATGCAGACCATCCACGGGCTCACCGCTCTGGTAAAAATAGCCGGCCAGCGCTCCCACCACGACAGCGACCAGCACCACCATCACATAGACAAGAAATTTGAACAGTTTCCCCAGAAAGGAGCCACCTTGCTTCTTTATCGGTCCGGGCATGTCCGTCGGCCAATCGGGAGGACTGCCAAAAACATCATCATCATCATTCTTCTTCTCAGTTTCCCCCGCATCGCCCAACCATTTCTCCTCGGATGAGCCATCCTCCGTATCCACATCCATATGTGGCGGGATTTCTTCAGAAAAATCCAAAGCATCCCGTTTCCGCTCCTCACGGATTTTTCCCTGTTCCGGATGCGGCTGAATATTTTCCGCGACATTTCCCTGTTCCAGCACAGAGCGGTCCAGTTCTTCTTCGGAGAGCTCCGTCACCGGAACCACCGTGAAAACGGCCTGGCAACGAGCGCAACGCACCCGCGTTCCCTCCGGCCTGACGCGCTCATCCGCCAAACGATAACACGTACCACAAGCTTCACACCGGATGATCATCTCACCCTCCCCTTTTCCTCAACAAAATATCTCTCCCTATAAAAATACCCGGGGAAACCGCTTGGAGACTTTCGAAAAGGCCCACCGCCATACATGGCTCCAAGAAGTTTTCCCCGCTCGGCACCCTTACACAATCATTTCATAAATTCCCGGCAGATTGCGGTATTTCTCGGCATAATCCAGGCCGTAGCCCACCAGGAAAACATCCGGCACATCCAGGCCGACATAATCCGCCTCGAATGGCACGACACGCCGCTCCTTCTTGTCAAGCAGAACACAGACCTTCAACTTCCTCGGATTACGGTCCCGCAACTTCTGGTAAAGAAAAGCCAGGCTCCGTCCGCTGTCAACAATGTCCTCGACAATCAGCACATTTTTCCCCTCGATTGCAATGCTGACATCCTTGAGCAGCTCCACAATCCCGGAAGACATCTGTCCGGAACCGTAACTGGCCAGCTGGACAAAATCGATCCGCACCGGGGAACGCAGCTGACGAACCAGATCGGACAAAAATATCACGGCACCCTTGAGCACACCGATAACGACTATTTCTTCACCCTTATAATCCCGATCAATCTGTAATCCCAGTTGCTGCACCCGTCTGGCGATCTCTTCCGGGGAATGCATCAGTCTCAGGTTTTTGTCGTTCATATGTCCTCCGTCTGCAAAAAATCCGACGAATACATGGTTTATAAAATGATAACAATCATCTGTCAAACGCTGGTGAAAAACCATTCAAAAAATTCGGCCAAAGAGCGGACAAAAGCCTATACTGCTTGTCCGCAAAACCAGAGTCTTTGTTTGGACACGTCCGCACCGAAAGGAAAAGAACGCATGAAAATCGCCGCCAGCGCAGTGTTTGCCATCTGGGTGTCGGTTAATCTGGCCATAAACGCTTTCGCCGCGCCGTATCTGGGCGTGGAAGCAGAACACGATTTTGGCCAAATTTTTCAGGGGCAAAAAATCCGGCACACCTTTGTCATTGGCAACTATGGTGACGCACCGCTCGTTATCACCGGTATCAAAACTTCCTGCCAATGTACAGCAGCCCTGCTCTCCGCGCCAGAAATTCCCCCAGATGCCACCGGCGAAATTCAACTCACCTTCAACAGCCACGACTTTTCCGGAAAGGTCACCAAACACGTCCTCTTCACCACCAATGATCCGCGCCATACGCAGGTCAAACTCACGCTGCGAGGTCTCGTCCAACCGGAAATCGAGGCGACACCGCCGCTCATCCGCCCGCAGTATCTGCCCATGGGGCAAACGACTCTGGCCAGAGTGACGCTCGCCAACCGGGGAAAAACGCCCATTGAGCTGGGAGAACCGCATAGTACCATAGACGAGGTCACCGCCACGCTTTTCGCCCGGAAGCTCGCTCCCGGAGAACAGACAACGCTTGTTTTGAACATCACGCCTCGTTCCAGCCAGCCCCATGTGCGTGGTCTTGTTCTCATTGGCATCAAGGGCGCACATATTGAAGAGTTACGCATCCCGGTCTATACCAGGGTGCTGCCCAACAGCTCATCGAATGCGCCGGAGCCGAATTTCTCCAAAGACCGCTGACAAACCCGGCAATCTGTTTTTTACAGATTTCCATATTGCGCCCAAGCAACGGTTGGGCTATAAACAAAGAACAACAAGCGCGATTAGCTCAGTTGGATAGAGCGTTGGCCTCCGGAGCCAAAGGCCGTGCGTTCGAGTCGCACATCGCGCGCCAAACCGGTTAAAAGGGAAACGTCAAAAGACATTTCCCTTTTTTGTTTTCTAAAAAAGAAACCGTCTGGAACTCCCAAGTTCCAGACGGTTTCCTACTTTTTCCCTTTTCCAAAGCCTCAGGCCGTTTCCTCCGCGGTCTCGTACACAATCAGCGGCGCCGCATTCTTCACAATGACATCCTCGTTGATGATAACTTCCTTCACCCGTTTCTGCGAAGGAATATCATACATGACATCCAGCATGGCATTTTCCATGATAGCGCGCAAGCCACGGGCGCCGGTGTTGCGTTTGAGCGCTTCCTTGGCAATGGCGACCACCGCACCGTCGGTAAACTTGAGCGCGACATTTTCCATCTCGAAAAGCTTCTGGTACTGCTTGATCAGGGAATTTTTCGGTTCCTTGAGGATCTCCACCATCGCTTCTTCGTCCAGCTCGCTCAACGTCGCCAGCACCGGCAAACGGCCGACAAATTCGGGGATCA
>JAEEGI010012325.1_pt1 | contig 18313 bp, 17 predicted proteins | sample 8958751 | NCBI WGS metagenome assembly JAEEGI01 (sample SAMN16246545, study PRJNA631951) | gut metagenome | biome: gut microbiome; feature: rumen; material: KS-attached | host: Bos | place: Iran: Karaj | collected 2018-10 | reverse complement strand
TAGCGGAAATACTCTAACTATCACTGTAGACGGTGAGCCAGGATCCGAACTGCTCTCTATTGAAGAATTAAAAAGTGACTTTATGGCCTTATGCAGTGTGTTCGATGATCGGTCTAGTGACGGTTCTGGAATATACTCTACACACACATGGCAGTTTCGGAAAAAATGAAGACAGTTAAATCTGCTGAGTTTATCACACATCTTGTTATATAAAATGTAAGGGTCAAAACCAGATGGTCTTGACCCTTACATTTTTCGTCAACACACGCCCCGGTGATGGGGAGCAGATGCCGTTTAGTAGCCGTCTTGTAGCCGTTTAGTAGCCGTTTAGAGGGTGTTTTGTCAGTAGAAATGGAGTACGGATGGGTAGATGTGTTTGGTAATAGCTGTATGACAGGCGGTTACGGAATGATGACGCTGTGATATGTGTTTGAGGCGTAACAGCGTAACAGTTCGAAATACGGTATTCCAAAAGTCAAAAATGAATTCTTATATCTATATATCTATATATATAAATATATATAGATATATAGATATAAGGCCTGATCTTAGGTAGAGGAAATAGGGGAATGGGAACTGTTACGCTGTTACGCTGTTACGCTGGTTGGGGATGAGTGGCGTTTTGGACGTTGGATGTGATAGATATTCAATGACATAAAGCCGACGGGCGAAGTCAGGAGGGAGGGGTGCAACGGTATGGATTCAGGATGGGGACACCTTATTTTCGGCCACGAGGGTATTCATTTTGCCACAAAACCCTCACCAATGAGGTATTGATGGCGTGATTCGTGAGCGTGCATGTGAGCGCTGGGGAGGGTGAAAGGTGCTGGAAGGAGGGGTACGAAGGGTATTTTATGGCCTTTTAGAGGAGGATTTGGATGCCTTTTTGTCCCGACTCAGAGGGTTGACAACTTGGGAGCCGAGGGTTTACTGATGTCGTATTTCGTTGATTTATCGCTTTTTAGACAAGAAAATAATTATGAAAATTTTGGCATTTTGTTACAGTTACAGTTGTTACAGTTGTTTTTTGAGGGGTATGCTTGTTTCTATTTTTTATCTATATATCTATATATTAATTATTTATATATTATAAGAAGGGGATTGTATCACTCATTTTTTAATTGTAACAACTGTAACTGTAACGCATGTATTCATTTACTCTATTTTTTTCGAGCTTTTTCCCTATGAGGCACAAGCGGTTATTTTAAAATGGAAACATGGTTTCGACACTTTGCGTCGGCGACAATGAAAAATGAAGCGAGGCCCGCGACGTTCCGTCGCGGGCCTCTGGATTTAAACATTTACATCAACACCTGCGCCCATTGTGGGATGTCATCGGTATAACGTTTGATGATTGCGCCATTGGCAAAACGGAAGAGGATGCGCGCCTCACGACCATCGACAGAATTGTCATAAACATAGACTCTGTCAGCAATACTGGTAGCCACCTTGCAATTGATGATGGATTTTTGATAACGGGATATAATCTTGGAAATCGGAACATCATGACCGCCTTTCATCACCCGCCCGGCAATACGAGCAGCGTTGATCATAGGCGATTCGGTGCAGACAAAGAACAGGCGAATGAAGAAGCCTGCCTGCTTTGCCCGACGGATGAAGTCCAGTTTGTCATCGGCAGAGAAAACCGTTTCGAATATCATGCTTTGCCTATCGTCCAGACTCTGTTCGCGCCAGTCAGCACAATATATGGCGGCTTGCCTTACTGCGTCAGCCGAATTCCAGTCGCCGAAACGTTCCTGCGCCACTTGGTCGGGGTTGATATATACCGAGTTCTCCAGCCACTCATGGTGCAGGATACGCGACGTGATGGTGGTTTTGCCCGAACCATTGGGGCCGGCAATGACAATCAACACAGGACGATGGAGCGATTCTGTCATAGCACAGCAATCTTTTTCTGCAACATGGCGCTGATTTCTTTGAAATAGTCAGCCAACGCTTTGTTTGTAGATGCTGTGGCCTCGGCTGCGGCCTCTTTCATTATGACAGCGAGCATCTCGTCCGAAGGCTCTTCCATCGAGGTGAGTCGGTAGGAATTCAATTCTTTCTCTGACATAACAACATTATTATTTATCCGCGCACCTTCGCGCCCAGCTGGGTCTCGAGGGTCTTCTGGATCTTGGCCATGGTGGACTCGATCTGTTTGTCGTTGAGGGTCTTGTCCTTGTCCTGCAGGATGAAGCTGACGGCGTAGGACTTGAAGCCGTCGGCGATGCCCTTGCCCTCATAGACGTCGAAGAGGCTGACGCGCTTGAGCAGTTTCTTCTCGCACTGCATGGCGGCCTGCTCGATGGCGGCGAAGGTGACATCCTTCTTCAGGATGAGGGCCAGGTCTCGGCGCACCTCGGGGAACTTGGCCACTTCCTGATACTGCACCTCCTTCGTCGGATAGCCCTTGAGGAGCAGCGTCCAGTTGAGGTCGGCATAGAAGACGGGCTGCTTGATGTCCATCTTCTTCAGCGTCTCGCGGCCGATGCGGCCGATGGTACCCAGCAGCTTCTTGCTGTCCTTCAGCACGATGTCGAGGCCTTCTGCGAAGAATTTGTACTGCGTCGGGACCATCTCCACGCGGCCCATGTTGACACGCATGCGGTGCAGGATGTCCATGACGTAGGCCTTGAGGTAGAAGAAGTCGCTCTCGGCGGATTTCATCTTCCAGCTCTCGGGCGTCATGTTGCCGGTGAGGAAGATGCTGACGTGCTCTGTCTCGTTGAAGCGCTTGGTGACGGGCAGCTCCTGGTTGGCGGCCTCGTCGGTCTTCACGTAGCTGCGGCCGAACTCGTAGAGCTTCTGGTCGTGGATCTTATAATTAATGTTACGCGCGATGCACTCCAAGCCGCTGTAGAGCAGCGTCTGGCGCATGACGTTGAGTTCCTTCGACAGAGGGTTGATGATGGGGATGCAGCGGTCGGCCGGGAAGTCGGGGTTTTCCTCGTAGTATTCGCTCTTGGTGAGCGAGTTGTTCATTATCTCGCTGAAGCCGTTGTCGGTGAGGTAGTCGCTGACGGCGTTCTTCAGCTTGCGCGGATCGGGCTTCTTGCCGTAGGAGAGGCAGCTGTTGACCGTAGTGCCGATGTGGATATTGTTGTAGCCGTAGATGCGCATGATTTCCTCCACGATGTCGCACTCGCGCGTGACGTCGGCCTTGCAAGTGGGCACACGGAGGGTCATGCCCTCGGCGTCCTCGCGCACAATCTCGATGTCGAGCGACGTGAGGGCCGTACGGACGGCCTCCAGCGGGATGTCCTGCCCCACGAGGTCGAACATGCGGCGGAAGTTCACCTCCACCGTAGGACGCTCAATCTTGTTGGGGTAGAGGTCCACCATCTGGCCGCAGATGTCGCCGCCGGCCAGCTCGCGGATGAGCTTCACGGCGCGGCGCAGGGCCCACTCGGTGATGTTGGGGTCGCAGGTGCGCTCGTAGCGGTAGCTGGCGTCGGTCTTCAGGGTGTGGCGCTGGCTGGTCTTGCGGATGCTGACGGGATTGAAGAAGGCGCTCTCGAGGAAGACGTTCGTGGTCTCCATGCTCACGCCGCTCTTCTGTCCGCCGAAGACACCGGCGATGCACATACCCTCGTTCTCGTCGCAGATCATCAGGTCGCGGGCGTCGAGCGTGCGCTCCACGCCGTCGAGGGTGACGAACTTGGTGCCTTGCGGCAGGCGCTTCACGACGACGTGGCCGCCGCCGATCTTGTCGGCGTCGAAGGCATGCAGCGGCTGGCCAACCTCCATCATGACGAAGTTGGTGACGTCGACGATATTGTTGATGGGACGCAGGCCCACGGTGCGCAGACGGTTCTGCAGCCACTCGGGGCTCTCCCCTACCTTCACATTGCGCAGCGTGATGCCGGTGTAGCGCGGACAGAGGTCGGGCTCCTCGACGGTCACCTTGATAGGCTCACCGGCCGCTTTGGGGCTAAGGTCGGTTGCAACCTCCGGCCACTTAATCTTCAACTGTTTTCCTTCGCGGGTATTTCTCACAGCCACCACGTCGCGGGCCACGCCGATGTGCGAGATGGCGTCCATGCGGTTGGCGGTGATGGCCACCTCCAGCAGGCAGTCGTCCTTCACGTGGAAGTACTCCTTGGCGGGCATTCCCACGGGGGCGTCGTCGGGCAGCACCATGATGCCGGCATGGTCGGTGCCAAGCTGCAGCTCGTCGGCAGCACAGAGCATACCCTCGCTGACGGCGCCGCGCAGCTTGCCTTTCTTAATCTCGTAGTATTCAGTATCCGAAGTGTAGATCTTGGTGCCAATCTGGGCGCACACCACCTTCTGTCCGGCGGCCACGTTGGGGGCGCCGCAGACGATGTTCAGCGGACGCTCGCCGCCCACATCGACGGTGGTCAGGTGCAGGTGGTCGCTGTCGGGGTGCGGCTCGCAGGTCAGCACCTGCGCAATCACCACATGCTCCAGACCGCCCTTGATGGTCTCCACCTTCTCCATGCTGTCCACCTCCAAGCCGGAGAAAGTCAGCAGGTCGTCCAGTTCCTGAGGAGTCATATCCTCAATATCCACATACTCTTTAAGCCAATCAAAAGAAATATTCATATATGTATCAGTTTATTATCAATAAAATATACTCTTTGCATTATTCTGCAAAGATACTACATTTTTTTCAAACAGCAAAGTAAAAAAATCAGTCTTCCAATGAATCAAATGCGCGACGAATTTCTGCATCACTGATATTCTCAGCCTCACTCTTGTCGTACATCTTTACCAGCACAATTCGTTGACATTGTTCGTCAACAATGTAGTTGAACGTAATAACCCTTGCGCCACCGCTTTTGCCTTTACCTTTCGAGCGGATAGCAAGCCTTATCTTACGGAATCCTCCGGATAGTTCAACACCCATGAAGGGATTTTCCAGCAACTGCGATTGCAGCAGACGCAAGTCATCGCGCAACGAGGCATATTTGCCCGACAGATGCTTGAAATTCTTGCGAAATTCGCGAGTGACAACAATATCCATCGGTTATGCTTCTGCCAAAAGATCATCTAATGATTCTGCTTTCACCTCACCCGCAGCAATCTGCTTCGCCTCTTTGGCAGCAGAGCATAAGGACGACAGGAAATCCGATTTCGCATTGTTTTCCGTCGTAAACCGCATCTTCATCTCACGTGCAAGCGAAACCAGAATGTCATACTGCGACTGATTGCTGGGATACATTGTAATTGCATTCATAACATCTTATTTTTAAGTTTGTAACGCAATATATCGGTTTTTATTGTGTAGCGAGAGAAATTGTTTTTCAATATATCTCCGACTGCAAAGATACAAACTTTTTTAATTGTAATAAAAAATTATTATAAGAATAATTAATTATACTGCAAAAAAACTGAATTGTCATATTCTCATAATTCTTCAATTCTCCAACAAAAAATCTTCAATTCTTACGAGAAAGATCTTCGATTCTGTGACAAATACCCCAATGATTCACCACCCAAAAACATAACTATTTTGGAATTAACTCCATGATATTTTCGGAATTGATTCCAAAAATATCAACAAATATTCACTTTTACAAAAGTGTTTTTCATATTATTTTTCACTTTTGCAAAAGTGAAATCATAGCATCCGTCGGCGATCTTTCGGTGGTGGTGGCTCTTCGGTCCTTCTAGGTGGATTCTATGTGAGTTCTTTTTCCATATGACAAGTCACCTAACATAACACACCAGCAATATTGCGACTGAATATATAAACATAAAGTTGAACACAAGCGACACTATTAGGGTGAATGCGGTATAACCAACTCTATTCTGAAAGAATGTGAGATTACTCATCCATCGACGCACTCCTCTTGAAACCGTATCCTCATAATGCCGCCATACAAACAACGTAATTAAGGATGATAGAATAACTGATAACACAACACATACTGGAACAAGCATTCTAATTATATATGTTGCCGTTTCATTACCAACCGACTGTATTAAATGACCTGTGGCAAACAAAGCCCCTCCTACACCAAACGCCATTAACTCGGCAGAATAGTTTACGACGAAACATATAATAGACAAAATAACATACATTCATTCACGGTTTAAATGGTAAAATAATCACACATTCCAATTCCAATCACCTTCTTTCTGGTTTTGTAATTCCATCTCAATCTTTTCCCTTATCTTCAATCTTATACGTTTTTCAACAAGTGACTCAACAAATATCATAATCAATCCCCATAATATTGGTAGAATTATAGACAACAAACCGTTATCTATTTCTTTTGACAAAGCCAACATTGCCCATATTAGGATGATAACTATAGGCCATAATGCAATTTTTATCCATATCATTCTGCGCCTAACTCTTTTCTCTACTTCATCTTGAAACGCCTGAATTCGTTCTTGCTCCTCAAGCCAATTCAACAATTCGGCATCTGACCCAAATTGGGATCTAGTCTCATCATAGTCTTCCGCAGAATCGAAATACTTTCTTGCGCGAATATATGTATAATACTCTTCGTCGGTGTCGAACCAACGCAAATGTCCTTCATCTGATACTCTTTGTCTTGCCATTTTATTAATTTTTCAAATTGCCTACTCTTTGTTGCAGTTTTCGGCTTCTCTGCATTTATGAAACCTTTTTATAGACATACATCTTCCGAATCCATTTCAATCTGTAGCGATTCTTCCTCATCTTCAATAAAATCACCATAATTAATAGAAGAATCCTCATATATGAAAAACGAGTCTACATCTTCCAAATCCGTGTCTATCTGATGTTCTCCTATTATTTTTTCCTTTTTAGCTGTGTCCACAGCAATACTATCTTTTACTATTATATCTTTACCTAAATTTGAATCATCACTGCCACCTTTACCGTAAAACAACAAACCAACAAGAAACAATACCACCACTCCGATTATGCCGCACCCAGCATTTAACCCGTTGCCATTGCTTTGGTTTGACGATCTATTTGGCCGCTGTGCAGATTGCTTTTTTTCATTTCGTCTTTTTTCGGACTCGCTTCTTCGTTCCCTTTCTCGGTTCTTTCTATCCAACTCTTGTTGTTTTTGCTTCATATCCAACTCAAAACACCTATTGCTACAGTAACTACCAATGCAAGCATTTCCCTTCGTAGGATCATACTTTTTCCCACATCGTTTACATGTCCTTAACCCCATAGTTGTAATATTAAAATTATACCTACTCTTATACAGTTTTCATCTTTCCTGTATTAATTATTGTTTAAAAATATATCAATCACTTCGTGCCAAAAGTGCCAGTTTTTACCTCTCGGCATGCTTGGATGATAGATTTTTAGTGCTGGTATATTCTTACCATTGATGGGATAGACCCATACATCAGCAGTATATTCGTTTGACACATCCAATTTTAAAGCGTGTCCTCCACACTCAGGCAAGCGATTATACAAACGGGCGCCCCATACAATAATATAATCAGGCATATACTTTTCCAGCAACTCCAAAAACAGTTTTTGGGATTTACCTAAATGCTCTTTATTAGGCGAAATACCTGGGGCTGGCAGTGCATACTGGACGTAGTTGTAGAACACAACTTTTTCCCAAAATGCCTCTCGTTCTTGTTGTGAAAGTTCTTTCCCTGCCACAGCACGTTCAAACGTAACGAAACATCTCAATTCAGGATCTCCTTGATAGCCATACACTGCTTTGCGCACAACAACTTGCGTAAACGAGAAACAGGCGTTGTTCATCTGTTCCTTTTTGCATATAGGATAGCATCGGCCACCCTTTGCGAGTTCGTTTATGCAATAATGACTTTCGCCAAGCACGAGGATTTTCTTTCCTTGATACCCCGTAGTAGCGTAGTTTTTGCCCACCCATGGTTCAAAGTTAATACTGCTCATACGTAATATTTTTAAATAACGCCTACTCTATGATGCAGTTTTCGGCTTGCCTGCTTATCGTTTATTGAGCAGGAAGCTGTTGTTGGGAAATAAGGGGCATGAAGAAAGGCGTGATTCTTTCGTCAAAACTGCCTTATTTACTTGGTGGCGTCCGGAATTGCCATGCTACAAATAAGTCTACGAAATTTCACGCCCCTGGACGTGAACTATTCGCATCTTCTTCTCGTAGCTGTTAAGTTTTCCGGACTTCCCAAGTGAGAACAAGAGCGTTCAGCTCAATATATGTCTATGTTGTCTATTCTGTTTTTATCTCATTATTATGTTTTTATTTCCGACTGCAAAGATACGAACATTATTTTAATTGGCAAAATTATTCTGCCTGTAGCTCGTAGAGGTGATACTGCTCTGTCGGCAGGGGGAGCTTGCGGTAGGTGCTGTCCATGTTGTCCTCGGTTGTCAGCAGGTGGCGATGCCGGGCGTTGGCGTCGAGGGTGACGTGGTGGTAGAAGTAGTAGTAGCCGTGAAGGCTGTTGTTAGACATCAGGTCGGGAGTGATGGTTACCGTCTCGCCCTCATGAAGGGCGGGGGCAATGATGTCCATGTCGGCGAGCATAACCTTGTCGCGGCCGGGCTTGCCGTAGTGCAAGGCGTTGGTCACCACCGCAGCGACGAGTACCATTACAGTTACTATGGTCATCGCTGGCCGCTGCAGTTGCTTCTCGTAATACCGCACCAGTGGCTCAAGGAGTGCTGCAACAGCGAGTGCCACGAAGGGAAACACCGTGAGCAGATAGAACGCCCGCTGCTTGGTGCTCACCATCATGGGCAGCGTGCCGCAGAGGGCGAGGGCAAACATAAGACCGAAGCGTCGCCAGCTGTCGCGTGTGGGGCGCCACGGGGCACTTTTTTTCATGATACCGAAGAGTACCGCCGCGACGGCGACAAACAGCACCACAGCGGTGTGCGAGAAGAGTGTCTTGACGATATAGGTGCGGCTGGTCACCAGCGTCTGGCTGCCACCTATCACCTGGTTCTCAAAGTATTTGCGCAGGAGCTCCTGTGCGTCGGGCACACCGAGCCACAGCAGCGCCATCGGTGCCGCCAGTCCTGCGGCCATTGCCAGCGTTCCCGCTGCGGCCTGTCCGAAGCCCTTGCGCTCGCCGAAGAGCCACAGCAGCGCCGGCAGAGCCAGCGGGAAGAGTCCAGTAGGGCCTTTGGTCAGGAATGCCGCCGCGAGCATCAGGCCAGCCAGCAGGTGCCACCCCACCCCTTCGCCGCGCATTACAAGCCACACAGAGGCTAGCACAAAGAGCGTCATGGTGCTCTCAAGGTAGTTGTTGTGTGCCGCCAGCGCCACGTCGGGTATCAGCGTGAGCATAAGTAGCGGCAGCCAACCGAGGCTCACCTTGAAGCCCAGCCGTTTCCATACCGCCACCATCAATGCTACCGTCAGCAGCAGCACAGCCACCGAGTAGGCCTTGGCGGCCATCATGCCGGTGCCGAAAAGCCTGAACCACAGGCTCAACAGCCACATCATCAGTGGCGGGTGCTCGTAGAAGTCGGGGAACTGCGTCGCCGTGTAGACGGGGTGCCAGAACGACCCCACGCCCTCGGCCATGTTGGAGGCCACCGACGTGTAGATGAGGCCGTCCATGAACATGCCGCGCGTCAGCAGGTTGTTGCAGGCGAAGAGCCCGAACAGTCCGGCGACGAACAGGTATGGCCAGTATTTCATTTAGTATTAAGTTTTAAGCTGTAAGTTTTAAGTGGTTACGCAGTCCTTTCTGAGGCAGCCACTTAAAACTTACAGCTTACAGCTCACAGTTTATTTAATCTTCGCCCAGCTGTCCTTAAGGGTGCAGGTGCGGTTGAAGACCAGGTGGTCGGGAGTGCTGTCTCGGTCGGTGCAGAAGTAGCCCATGCGCTCGAACTGGTAGCGTGCGATGCCATCGGCAAACTGGTTGTGGTCGGTATCGGCGAGGGCGGGCTCACACTTGGCGGTAACAACCTTCAAGCTGTTGGGGTTGAGGTTCTCGAGGAAAGTGTGGCCTTCTTCCACATCGTCCGGAGCCTCGACGGCGAAGAGGCGGTCGAAGAGGCGCACCTCGGCGTCGATCGCGCTGTGGGCGGCCACCCAGTGGATGGTGCCCTTCACCTTGCGGCCGTCGGGGGCGTCGCCGCCGCGCGTGGCGGGGTCGTAGGTGCAGTGGATGCAGGTGATGTTGCCCTCGGCGTCCTTCTCGACGCTCTGCGCCGTGACGAAGTAGGCGTAGCGCAGACGCACCTCCTGGCCGATAGCCATGCGGAAGTATTTCTTGGGGGCCACCTCCATAAAGTCCTCGCGCTCAATCCACAGCTCGCGTCCGAAGGGCACCTGACGGGTGCCGTCGGCCTCGCACTCGGGGTTATTGACTGCCGTAAGCATCTCCGTCTGTCCCTCGGGGTAGTTGTCTATGACCACCTTGACGGGGTCGAGCACCGCCATGCGGCGCTGGGCCACCTTGTTGAGGTGCTCGCGCAGCGAGAACTCCAGCAGGCTGTAGTCGATGATGTTGTCACGCTTGGCCACGCCGATGCGCTCGCAGAAAGCCTTGATGCTCTCGGGCGTGTAGCCGCGACGGCGAAAGCCACAGATGGTCGGCATGCGGGGGTCGTCCCAGCCTGTAACGTAGTTCTCCTTGACCAGCTGCAACAGCTTGCGTTTGCTCATCACCGTGTAGTTGATGTTGAGGCGGGCGAACTCGTACTGGTGCGAAGGCCAGATGCCCAGCTGTTCGATGAACCAGTCGTACAAAGGACGGTGGATATCGAACTCCAGCGTGCAGATACTGTGGGTGATATGCTCTATGCTGTCGCTCTGGCCGTGGGCGTAGTCGTACATCGGGTAGATGCACCATTTGTCGCCCGTGCGGTGGTGGTGGGCATGGAGTATGCGGTACATGATGGGGTCACGGAACATCATGTTGGGGTGAGCCATGTCGATCTTGGCGCGCAGCACCTTGCTGCCGTCGGGGAACTCGCCGGCGCGCATGCGGCGGAAGAGGTCGAGGTTCTCCTCAACGCTGCGGTCGCGGTAGGGACTGTTCTTGCCCGGCGTGGTCACCGTGCCGCGCCCCTCGCGAATCTCGTCGAGGGTCTGGTCGTCAACATAAGCCAAGCCTTTCTGAATCAGGAGCTCGGCCCACTCGTAGAGCTGCTCGAAATAGTCGGAAGCATAATGTTTCTCCGCCCAGTCGAAGCCCAGCCAGTGGATGTCCTCCTGGATGGAGTCGACATACTCGGTGTCCTCCTTGACGGGGTTGGTGTCGTCGAAGCGCAGGTTGGTCTTGCCACCATACTTCTTTGCCAGTCCGAAATTAATGCAAATCGACTTGGCGTGGCCGATGTGCAGGTAGCCGTTGGGTTCCGGCGGGAAACGGGTCTGGATGGAGGTGTACTTGCCCTCGTTCAGGCCCTGTTCGATAATCTCTTCAAGAAAATTCAGTTGCTTTTCAGCGGCATTGTTTTCTTCCATAACGATTTGATATATATATATGTTTACACAATATTATTTACAATCCAAAAATGCAAAGATACATATTTTTTCCCACCTCGACAAAATTATTTCCAAATTACACACAACAGACTGACAATCAACAGATTAATACATTTAGTCGGACTTGATACATAAAACGCTGATTCTCAGTACCTGATAGGGACCAAGTCCGACTCAACTCCGTATCAACTCCGACCCATCTCCGAGTGATGTCCGACGGTGGTCGGAGATGATACGGAGAAGGTACGGTGGAGATACGGTGGAGGTATTAATTTTTTTCCTCCCATATTAAAAAAAATTCATATCTTTGCAGCATGAAAAAGATAACCCTTGCTTTAGTCGTGGCAGGTTCTATCCTGCTGAGTTCGTGCGATGTATTCAATCAACTCGCCGCACAGTTTTCCTCCGTGGCCAACTTGGCCAACTGCGAATTCGCCCTGAAAAACGTCTCGAATGTGAGCGTTGCGGGAGTGAACGTGAAAAATTTGACCCAGGGCAACCTGTCGGCCACCGACATTGTGAAGCTCGTGGCGGCCTACCAGAGCAAGCAGGTGCCGCTGAACCTCAATGTCAATGTCGACGTGAAGAACCCCACCACCACGCAGGCCGCCATGACGGCGCTGGATTGGATTCTGGCCATCGACGGTTCCGACATTGCCAACGGCGTCAACAGCCGCAGCTACACCATCAAGCCCAGCACCACCACCATGGTGCCGCTGCCGGTGAGCAACGACCTCGGCCAGCTCTTCTCGCAGAAAGGCCTTGACGCATTGAAGAATTTCGCCGCCAGCTTCGGCTCCGACGGCACCTCGTCGAAGGTGGGCCTCCGCGTGCGCCCCAGTCTCAGCGTCGGCACCACCCAGGTGCCCTTCCCCAACTATATCACGCTGGAGAAGAAGACTGGAAAGAGCTGATAACCAGCCTCTGTTCGAATGAGAAAACCATTATTGCCATACGCGGCGATAACATCCGCTGCGGCATTGGTTCTTTTGGCGATTGCCGCTGTGCCGAAATTCCTCCTCGACCACGGAGACCGGCTTGTGTGGCAACTGGACAGCTGGGCAAGCATTTTCGCCACGCTGTTTATTGCCGCCGCTGTTATCCTGTGGACAGTCTATTTTGCAAAAGGGAAACACCCGCTGAAGAAAATCATCGCAGGGCTGGGCTGTGTCGTGTTGGTGATGACGTGCCTGATTGGGTTATATGCCGCGCTGTTGAAGCACGGCAGTAGGGTTTGGGGCGACAAAGACTATGTCGTCTATTCGGAATACTACGATTTTTTTGACCCCGATGTGTTCGTGCTATACAAACGTGACGGCCTAGTTGACAGACGAATGTATGCTTTGCGACACATCCATTACAGCACCGTGAGGGAAACTTCCTTCACCATGTACCCTGACGCAAACCTGATAAAAGAAGAGACCGAAATGACGGACTTCGACGGCTTCAATGGCTATCATGCCACAACCTTTTACAGGTTGAGCGACGGAGAAATATATGACGAAGAGAAGAACGACTCGCTGCTGCTGGTGACGATCCGACTATAGTTCCGACGCAAGGCGGAAGAAAAGCTGGGCGGCGGGCTCGATGAGGGCGTCGGGGAAGTCGTAGTCGGGATGATGTAACTCGGGTTGTTGCTCGCCACTTCCGATGCCGAACATAGCGCCTTTGAAATGCAGCAGATACTCGGCGAAGTCCTACCTACAACGGTTGGGTTCCATCTGATAACGGACACAAAGCGGCACCTCGTTGGCCGCTTTTTCTATTGCTTCCACGCTGTCGCCATTATTCTCGGTGGCACGGAAAGGTTCAACAAGTGAGCGACTGACTTTCAAACCATAGCGAGCGGATACTTCATCTACTACCTGGTTGGCTTCCGAGAGCAGCTTTTCCATCTCGTCGTTGGTGAAGGCACGGAGGGTGAACATCACCTCGCCATGCCCCGCCGAGGTGCCGAAGGCCGGCTGTCCGATGCGGACACATATCAAAGTCGACTGCCTAAACTCCCCATCCCGTCCATTAAATCCATTGAACCTGTTGATTATCTCCGTAATAGCCATCCCGGGATTGATGCCCAATTCGGGCGTCGAAGCATGTGTCTCGCGACCGTCGAGGTGATAGACAACACCTGTGGAGGCAGCGGCGAAAGTCCTCGGACAGAGCACCACGGTGCCCAGCGGATAGCCCGGAAGGTTATGCAAAGCATAGAACGACTGAATGTTATACTGTTGCAAGATACCACTCTCAAGCATAGCACGCGCTCCTTCTCCAGTTTCCTCGGCGGGCTGCCATAGAAGGAGAATGTTGATATGTTGAAATACAGATACATTCTCGTCGACCAATTCTGCCAAGCGCAGGAGGATGGTGGTGTGGCCGTCGTGACCGCAGCGGTGACCGATGGGCAGGGCGTCGCTGTCGGCGCGGAAAGCGACGGTGGGGGCGGATGTATCCTTGCCCCAGAGGGCAATGACACCGTAACCGCCAACATGGGTATAGACTTTGTCAGGATGCAAACCCTGTAAATGTTTGACAATCAAATCGTGTGCAAACTGCTCGTTGCCGGCGGTCTGCGGATGCTCATGAAGCAGATGCCTTATCTCTTTGTAGTCTGTCATATCATTCATAGTTTCAACGGCGAATTACACTAAGTTAACGAATGCTACGCAGGTCAATTGCGGGCTTATTATACGAATGCCGCGTACTTTGTGCGGCGGGAGGGGTCGGCCTGAAGGCCTCAAAATCTGTCAAAATCTTTTTTAAAATCTTCTTATCATAGTTTCATTATCTGTTCGCGGAAGAAGTCGCCGCGCACCTCGAAATTCTTGAATGCGTCGTAGCTCGCCGCCGCCGGCGAAAGGAGCACCACTCCACCCTGGGCCGTGTGCTCGGCGCACCACGGGACAATCTTGGTGTAGTCGTCTTCGACGATATGAGTGGGTAGTGTGGGTAACATTTGCTGTATTCTGCGGCCGGCGATGCCGACGAAGACGAGGTTCGGTATCGGATTCTCTTGCAGGAAGTCGACCAGCGGTGTGTAGTCGATGCCGCGATCGAAACCGCCAAGGATAAGGGTGTCAACCCTTCCCAAGGCCCTCACGGCGGCAATGGCGGCGGCAGGGATGGTGCTGATGCTGTCGTCGTACCATGTGATTCCCTGATAGACGCCGACCTTTTCCATCCTGTGACGCAGCCCCTTGAAAGCTGAAAGTCGAGAGATGAAAGTTGAAATTGGCTGGCGTGTCACAAGCGATGCCACACGGCACGCCACCAAAGCGTTGCTCCTGTTGTGCTCGCCCTCCAACGGACAGACCTCCAGCAAGGCCTTCTCGGTGTCGTCGATATCACTGATAGAATATGGATGCAATTCACTCTTCACTCTTAACTCATAACTCTTCTCTAACAAGCGCAGCTCCTCATTGTCGGTGCAGTAGAAGAAGTGGTCGCCTGCCTGCTGCTTCAAACTGAGCTGCATCTTGGCCATCTTGTAGCCAAGGTAATTTTCGTAGTGGTCGAGGTGCTCCTGGAAGAGATTGAGCAGCACGGCGACATGGGGGCCGCGATGGATATTCTCCAACTGGTGACAGCTGAGTTCGGCCACAACAATGCTGTCCTCGCGGAGGTCGTCGAGGATATCGAAAAGCGGGATGCCAATGTTGCCTGCCAGGATGGAACCCGGCAGCAGATGATGGATGAGGCTGGCGGTGGTGGACTTGCCCTTGGTGCCCGTGACACCGATGGTGAAGTCGCCGTAGACTTGGAGGAAGAGGTCGGTGAGGCTTGATAGTTGGAAGTTGGGAGTTGGGAGCTGAAAATCAGGGATTCCTGGGGATTTTACGACCATGTCAAAGAGCCAGTCGTCGTGCCAGTGGCCATCCGAGTCTTTCCATTTACCACTTTCCACCTGCGTGGCAATGGAGAGAGGTGCATCGGGAAGGAGTCTTTTGATCAGGTTCTCAGCACTCTTGCCCTCACGGCCGTAGCCTGCAACGAGTATTCGGCGTCCTTCAAGAAGGGATTTCAGTTGTTCTTCTCTGTACATGCTTGCTGAATGATTTGGAATTCTTCCTCTGTGAGGTTGCCGACGGGAGCAATCTTCCTTAAATTCTGTATTTCAAAATTATCCGGCCATTCCAGCTGCTCAAGGAGCTTCGGGCGGCGACCTTTATACCAGCGTTCGATGGCCATCGATAGTGCCTGACGCACTTCGCTGACAGTGCCGACACACTCGAAGGGTTTAGTGGCCTCAAGGCCAAGCAACTGGCGAAACTCATGTTCGAGTGTAAGGTCGTCGAGTAGCGATTTGCCGAAGATTTGGTTCAGCCGATCAGGCTCGATGAATGGCGAGAGAATGATATAGGCGAAGAGGCATTTGGCGCAGTGGCCGCACCAGATATCCTGCTTGCTGCCCACATTGCAGGAACGGAAAACATCGTGATAGTCAGTAAACCGACTGAACAACATGGCGATTTGCAATTCGCTAAGAGGTCTCAAGAAACTGAAATAATTGAACCCCGGACAATAGCGGCGGAAGTCATCCTCGAATTCGAGACTTTTCGAATATTGGTGGTTGACCGATGTGCCAATCACCGTGCTCTCATTAGCAGAATTTTCATTGCTGAGAGCCACATTGGGGATACCGCTCAAGACGGAGGCCAAACGGGTGTAGAACGCCAGCATGGCCGAGAAGGGTGTGTGCCCGTTAAGGTAACCTTTGGCGTTGAGGTCCAACAATGTAGGATCGATTTTGCGGAGGATGACGAGCACCTCGTCAATGGGGAAGCCGGCTTTGGATGCGCACTCGACGGTGGCACCGCGGGGGTTCATGATGAGCGGCCGGATGGTCTTCCCCGCCCGACGCAGCAGTTCAAGAGTGACGACGCTGTCCTTGCCGCCACCGATGGGGACCAAGTAATGAGTGGGTAGTGGGTAGTGGGTAGTGGGTGGCATTTGTTCACACATGTTATCCACTTTTCTCTCTCCACTTTCCACTTTCATAAACGTCTCTGGCGTTTCTTCAATGCCATTGGTGTAAAAGAACTCGCCGAGACCATTCCAGTAGAGTTTCTTCCAAAAAGAAATCTGCTCTTCGGTAAGCGTGCCACAGGAAACCTTCACCATCGGAGGACAAGCACATTTCCAGTAGCTTATCAACTCTATCATGCCGATATCGAACACCTGCCGATCGAGGGACTCGGCCTTGCAATCAAGGAACGGGCGAGCCTCGAACAAGGCCTCGGGATGGAACTCCACCTCGCCCATGCGGAAATCGAACCACAGGCGCAACCCTTCGTCGGTCCAGCGGTAGTGGTAGGCTTCGTATTCAAATTCGGGATAGCGTTCACGCAATTCCCGATACTTTGCATTCATGTCATTCATACTAATCCTTTTAACGACATTTAAAGAAAAATATTGCATTTTTATGCAATAAAAAAAGGCTGATGCCGTTTTAATGGGAAAAAAATAAGAAAAATGACTGAATTCATACTCCTCGACATTGCCAACGGCTGGAAAACAGCCATCATGATTGTGCTGATGATAGCCGTGTTCTACCTCTTCCTCATCCGTCCGCAGAGCCAGAAAGCCAAAAAAGAACAGGCCTACCGTGACAGCCTGCAGAAAGGAGACAAACTGATGACCGCCGGCGGCATCCACGTAAGTTTCGTCAGCCGCGATGGCGCATGGGCCATCGTCGAAGCCGCCCCCGGCACCCGCATGAAGGTGCAGATTGGCACCTTGCAGCCCATCCCCGAGCACAAGGAAAAGTAGCGTTAAGATTATTTAACTATAGAAACTCCGAAAACTTTTTTGGTTTTCGGAGTTTTTTTGTATCTTTGCAGCGCTTTTCGCGGGTACAATTATTATATATAACCCAAATTAGCCTCTAAAAGACAAACAGATAGAGCCCAATGGCAAACGAAGATAACAAGGAAAAAATCGTGGAGACAGCGCTGCAGATGTTCAACGAGCGGGGCTGCAGGGGTGTTACGATGGACGACATCGCACAGACGTTGCACATGTCGAAGCGTACCCTCTACGAGACCTTCGCCAACAAGGAAGAGCTGCTCACCGAGTGCCTCACCCTTGTGCAAGAACGCACCAACGCCCGTCACCGCCAAGCCCATAGCCAGGTGGACGAACCGTTGCTGGTGGCCATGTACATGCTTCGAACCAACGCCATGTTCATCCACAAATACCGCCGCATCATCGATGAGACGGAGCGCTACTACCCCGAGATACACGACCGTTTCTTCAAGGTGCACAGCGACCGCCTGCGCGCACTTCTGCTGCACGGCATGGACTATGTGCGCAGCCACAACTACCTGCGTCCCGATGCCGATGTGAAGGTAGCCATCGACTTCTTCTGCAACCTCATCCAACAGCAGCGCAGCTCCGATGTATCGGACCGCGACGAGTACGCCCGCCGCATCAACGAGATGTGCTTCACCTACCTGCGCGGATTGATGACCACCGATACCCTCATCCGCTACGACCGCGAGGTGAACCACTTCGCCGAGGTCATCCAAAAGTTGGATGCCGACAATGTGTTTTGATAATAAAAAAGTAAAACAATAATAACAATGAAACTGAAAAGACTGACATTAGCCATTGTGCTGGCAAGCATGGGGCTCACGGCCACGGCGCAGCAGACGCTGCAGCTGTCGCTGAGCGAGGCCCAGCAGTATGCCATCGAGCACAACGCCACGATGAAGAATGCCGACCTCGAAGTGAAGAAGGCCGAGATGGAACGTTGGAAGACTCTCTCTTCCATGCTTCCGTCGTTGAAGGCGGGCTTCGACTACCAGAACATGTGCGGCTACACGATGAACTTTGGCGGCGGAGGGTCAATGATGTCGATGATGCCCGATTCGGTGACCATCGGAGGCGTGACCATGCCCATTTCCTTCCCTTCGAGCGGCAGCAGCAACACC
>JAEEGI010012323.1_pt1 | contig 18315 bp, 16 predicted proteins | sample 8958751 | NCBI WGS metagenome assembly JAEEGI01 (sample SAMN16246545, study PRJNA631951) | gut metagenome | biome: gut microbiome; feature: rumen; material: KS-attached | host: Bos | place: Iran: Karaj | collected 2018-10 | reverse complement strand
TGCCAATAATCTATAGATAATTTCTACTGTTGTAGATGTAACAACCTTTTTTATCTCTGGCAGGCCAAGAACCTATAGATAATTTCTACTGTTGTAGATCTTGCCTCCAATCTCCGCCACATTCATGCCAAGAACCTATAGATAATTTCTACTGTTGTAGATTTGATCATCAACGAGATAGAAAAGCTAGCCAAGAACCTATAGATAATTTCTACTGTTGTAGATAAGAATGATTATAATAAATGCCAGGCTATTGGTGATGCTTTTTCATATTATGGCTTAACAGGCAATGGCGAGTTAATAGCAGAAGTATTTGCTGAGTATATGAATGGAAATCCAAGACCATATGCAAAACAAATTATTGGTGTTGTTAAGGAATATAGTATGTTGCAGGTGTTGGAAGATATGAAGTGTTTTTTAGTAAATACCTTATAACAGATAATGCCAAAAAAAGAACTAGAAAATTGTTTGTTGATGTGTCCAGCATACCTTCCGAGGAAAACGCCAAATGAAATAACCGAAAAACACCAAATGAAATAACCGAAAAACACCAAATGAAATAGCCGAAAAACACCAAATGAAACAGCCGAAAAACACCAAATGAAACGGTCGAAAAACACCAAATAAACTTGAATAAACCCTGTAAAAATGCTAGAATTCTCTTACGGAGGATGAGAGGTGATTTTATGGATTATATTAAGAGAATTGTTGATGGTGAAATAGACCGAAAAATGGAAGCGTTTAATGCTGTTAATATTGTCGGTCCTAAAGGCTGTGGTAAGACGAGGACTGCTAAGGAAAGATGTAATACGATCATTGAGTTTCAAGATGAAGAGAAGAGGGATGGTTATTTGGCGGTTGCAGAGACATCTCCACGACTATTCTTGAAAAACCAAAAGCCTATATTATTTGATGAATGGCAGGATGCACCTAAAATATGGGGCACAATACGCAAGGATTGTGATGATAACCCAGATGATATTGGCAATTATTATTTGACAGGATCTACTTCTAAGAAGATAGAAACTCCTCATTCCGGAACAGGCAGAATTACAGAACTTCTCATGCTGCCAATGACACTGTCAGAAACAGAAGAGTCTAATGGTAGTGTATCTCTTAGTAAAGTGATCACTGATAATACATATGATATTGATGGACTTCAATCGAATTTAACCCTTGAAGACCTCTTTTTTGCAGCATGTAGAGGCGGATGGCCCAGATGCTTGGCTATAAAAAAGGATGCTGCAAAGCTTGAGATTGCAAGAGACTATTATAATCAGATATACAAGAAAGATATAAGTGCAGTAGATAAAGCAAATAGAAATCCTGAATTGGCAAGAACTATCCTGTGGTCTTATGCAAGAAATATGGCAACTTGTGCCAAGAAGACAAGTATTTATGCAGATGTCAAAGCTGAATACAATGTTTCTGATAATACGATTGCAACATATATTGATAAGTTAGAACAATTATTTGTTATAAGAGATATCGATGCGTGGACTCCGCAAATACGTTCCAAAACAGCTATAAGAGCAGCTAAGAAGCATATTTTTATTGATCCTTCTATTGGATTAAGCGCACTTAATATCAAGCCGGATTATTTTTATAATGACTTAGACTTGTTTGGGCATGTGTTTGAAAATCTTGTCTTACGTGATCTTATTGTATATGCTGGTGTTCATGATGCACGAATCTTGCATTATGCAGATAGTACTGGTTTGGAAGCTGATGCTGTCTATCAGATGGATGATGGACGATATGCACTAATTGAGATTAAAACAGGTGCTAATAAGATCCCGGAAGCAGAGAAAGGCTTGTTGAAATTCAGAGATGTTATAAAAAAGCATAACGAAGAAGCGCTAGAGAATAAAAAGCATCCTCGCCCGGTGTATAGAGAACCGGATGCATTGATAATAATATGTGCTACAGCGCCGATGGCATACACTACAGACAATGGTGTAAAGGTAGTACCAATTGGATGTCTTAAAGATTGATTGAAGAGGTAAAAAAATATAGCAGGAATGCTGATTGAAAAGGTTAGTGTTTTATTATTATCTTAAAAAATCATTCCTATGATCGATCTGATTAAAGTTGTATCCGCGTCTTATCATATCTGAAGCCTTCAGGGCTACCAGATTGATGTCTGAATACATGGCGCGGGCTATCTGTGATACATCCATGCCCTGATATATGTAGTCAAGGATTTCGTCATCGGGAAGGGATATTTCTGCAGCAAAAAGATTGGCCTCATATTCCATGCGGCTTGTCTGCATATCAAAAAGATCGTATTCTGCAAAGGCCTTGGCTATGTCTCTATGAAGACGGTCATGGCCTATTTCATGCAAGATTACGATGTTGTAGATCTCGGGAGCAAGGTCTTCCTTGATGAATATAAAAGGTATATCTTCTATGACCTGATATACCCCTTTTTGTTTTCTGAAAGGGACAGGCTTAACTGATATATCCAGATAATCAGCCAGAGAAGCCGGATCAGAAGTTCCGGCTTCTCTTATAAGTTTATGTGCCTGTTCAATTATATGATCATTATCGTAGTACATAATATGTTCTGATTTTTGTTTTGGTATATACGTTAGGCGTTTGTATCGTTATGGTGCTTCATCTTGGCTTCCACATAAGCCTGCTGCATAGAGAGCATGAGAACATCCATATCATCCTCATCCATCTTGCCGCCTGAAAAAAGGCTTGTAAGCTCTGCTACAAGACGCTTGGCTTCGACCTTATATTCAACTTCCTCGGAACTTATAAGGAATCTGTCATCGTCAGATACAAGATCTGCAGGAGTTACGCCCAGTACGTCAGCTATCTTGCGGAGCTGATTGGAGGTACGTGGGATGCTGAGATCTGTCTCGTAGGATGAGATGGTTCTCTGGGCTACACCCGATGCCTGTGCAAGTTCTGTCTGGGATATTTTACGTTCTTTTCTTATTGATTTAAGTTTCTGTCCAAATGACATAGTGATCTCCTCTGAGTTAGTCCTCTTATATTGTTAATGCTAAGTTTGAATATTGAATTACCGGTTCGGAAAATGCGTAGAATATAGCTTTCCGATGATTGTATTTCAGAATCTGCAAATTCGTGAAATGAACATATAGATCCTCTAAAAATAGTAATACAAATGCTAAAATATTGACATTAGCATATTAACATCATAAAATGAAAATGATGAAGTTGAAATGCTAAAACTATGATACAGTATTGTAACATGTTTGGCAAGAGATAAGAGCAGGTTTTATGACTATAATAAAGCTGATAGCAGATCTGCATCGCATGAACACAGCAGCAGGAAGTGCTTATCTGCCAATGCCGGGGCTCACAATATGAGGTTATATATGGATCAGAACAAAGTATTTGTAAAAAGGACGACCAGCCAGAGAGGTACTGTTTCAGGCGACAGGAAAGTATATGTGGAAGTCGAGGCCACTTTTACCAAAGACGGGTTCCTAAGACCTGTCTGGATCATATGGGAAGACGGGACACGTTATATGATAGATAAGGTCCAAAACTGCAAAAGGGCTGCCAGTCTGTCAGCCGGCGGTTGCGGCATCTTGTATGAATGTATGGTCTGCGGCCGGCAGATACATCTTTTCTATGAAGAGAATTATAAATGGTTTGTCTGCAGGAATTAAGATGTAAGCAAAAAATATGCTAATATAGCTTTTGTGTAATAACTTCCAAAATCTTTTAAGAGAAATACTATGCATTCCAAGTGGAGAGCTTTAAAGAAATATATTTAAAGTATCAGTAGGTTTTCATACATCAACCTTATATTCTGAGGATAATGTGCAGTTTTAATGATAATTATTGCAGGTGATCTGGGCACTTTAATATATTTTTTTCAAAAGATATTGATTTGAAGCGGTTTTATGGTTTTTGAAATAACATGTAAAAAGTACCTATAGAAAAGTAATATTAGAAGATTTTTTTAATAAAAGTTGCCAAATTCTAAAAAGTAGAGTATAGTTCTGACTTGTACAAAGCGAAAAAAATGAGTACATATATTAGAAGAAACTCAATTTGCATTTGGAATAAAAATATAAATGTGGCCCAAGGCTGCAGAAAGGTTATTTAATGGCAGGAAACAAATTACTCATCGTTGAGTCACCAACCAAGGTCAAGGCAATTAAAAAATTTCTTGGAAGCGGTTATGACGTTGCGGCGAGCAACGGACATGTAAGAGATCTTCCCAAATCACAGATGGGAATAGATATTGAGCATGATTATGAGCCAAAATATATAACAATTCGCGGCAAGGGAGACTTGCTTGCAGATCTTCGCAAAAAGGTAAAAAAAGCAGATCATATATATCTCGCAACTGACCCTGACCGAGAGGGTGAGGCTATAAGCTGGCATCTTATTGCAGCTTTAAAACTTGCAGACAGTGGCAAGAAGGTATCTCGTGTTACATTTAATGAGATCACCAAGAATGCTGTTAAGGAAGCGCTCAAGCATCCAAGAGACATAGATATGAACCTTGTTGATGCTCAGCAGGCAAGACGTGTTCTTGACCGTATCGTAGGTTACAGCATCAGTCCTCTTTTGTGGAATAAGATCAAAAGAGGTCTCTCTGCCGGACGTGTACAGTCAGTAGCGCTTCGTATCATCTGCGACAGAGAAGATGAGATCAATGCATTTATACCAAAAGAATACTGGAGCCTTGATGTAAATCTTGGAGTATCAGGTGAGAAGAAGCCTCTCGTAGCTCACTATTATGGTGAGGGCGATGAGAAAAAAGAGATTGAATCCAAGGAAGAGCTTGAAAAACTTGTAAAGTCACTTGAGGGTGAGAAATACAAGATAACACAGATCAAGAAGAGTGAAAGAAGTAAGAAGGCTCCGCTTCCGTTTACAACATCAACACTTCAGCAGGAAGCATCTAAGGCTCTTAACTTCAGCACACAAAAGACAATGCGTGTTGCACAGCAGCTCTATGAAGGAATTGATATTAAGGGAAGCGGTACTGTAGGTCTTATCACCTATCTTCGTACAGACTCTACACGTATAGCAGATGAAGCTCAGGCAGCTGCAGCAGGATATATAGAGGCTAACTTTGGCAAGGAATATCTTGCAGAAGGCGAAGCTAAGTCAAAGAATGCACAGAAGATCCAGGATGCGCATGAAGCGATCCGTCCTACAGATGTTAACAGAACACCTGTAGTTGTAAAGGAATATCTTTCAAGAGAGCAGTTCCGTCTCTATCAGCTTATATGGCGCAGATTCATGGCATCACGTATGGCACCTGCCAAGTATGAGACAACATCAGTTCGTATAGATGCCGGAACACACAGATTTACTGTTGCTGCATCCAAGACTGTATTCGATGGTTTCATGAATGTATATACAGATGATGAAGACAAGATCGAGAAGAATACGCTCATGAAGGGAATAGATGAAAAGTCTGTTCTTAAGTTCGAATCTTTCGATCCTCAGCAGCACTTCACACAGCCCAAGGCTCATTATACAGAAGCATCCCTGGTACATGACCTTGAGCAGCTTGGAATAGGACGTCCATCTACATATGCTCCTACAATAGGAACTATTCTGGCTCGTCACTATATCTCCAAGGATGGCAAGAATCTGTTTGTAACAGATTTGGGACTTGCTGTTAATAAAGTAATGAACGATCAGTTCAGCCAGATCGTTAATGTTAACTTTACAGCTAACCTTGAGACACTTCTTGATGGCGTAGCAGAAGGTACTGTTAAGTGGAAGACTATCATTGAGAACTTCTATCCTGATCTTGATGATGCTGTTAAGAAAGCGGAAGAGGAGCTTGAGAAAGTAACGGTCGCTGATGAAGAGACAGATGTAATCTGCGAGAACTGTGGTCGTAACATGGTTATCAAGTACGGTCCTCATGGTAAGTTCCTGGCTTGCCCGGGATTTCCTGATTGCCGTAACACCAAGCCTTACTTTGAGAAGATCGGTGTAGAGTGCCCTGAGTGTGGCAAGGATGTTGTCATCAAGATGACAAAGAAGGGAAGACGCTATTATGGCTGTCTTGGATTCCCTGAGTGCGAATTCATGTCATGGGCAAGACCTTCTAAGATCAAGTGTCCTACTTGCGGTGGATACATGGTTGAGAAGGGCAACAAGCTTGCATGTGCCAATCAGGAATGTGGCTATGTAATGGATAAGCCTGAAGAAGATAAAGACTGATCTGATTTAGTAAGAATAAAGCTTTTCCAAAAGCATATAGATTGTAATTCAAAGAGCTGTTTAGCAGATGCTAAATGGCTCTTTTTGTGTCGGCTGTGGACTGAGGCAAGGACCATTTAGGTATAGGAATGTTATTTTATAGAAAGACGAAAAACGAATAATCAATCATAGATAGATGATAAGTAGACAATTTAAGAATTAAAACTTTTGAAGTTAAAAGCGTTGAAGTGCTGCAATTTCAACGTTTTTGGACATTTTCACCTAGAGAAAAATGATAAATCATGATATACTAGGTGACGTTGCTTTGCAAAAATATATACAAAATATTTTTATGGAAAGAAGTTAGCTATGAAAGAGAAAAAGTTAGGACTTACGTCCCTCATATTGATGATTTTTACATCAGTTTACGGATTTAATAACATCCCGCGTTCTTATTACCTGATGGGGTATGCAGCAATTCCCTGGTTTGTGATAGCAGGTATCTTATTCTTTATTCCATTTGCATTTATGGTTGCTGAGTTTGGTTCTGCATTTCGCCATGAATCAGGAGGTATGTACTCGTGGATGTGCAAGTCAGTAGGGCCTAAGTATGCATTCATTGGTACATTCATGTGGTATACATCATATGTTTTATGGATGGTCAATGTTTCATCTGGTATCTGGGTTCCGGTATCTAATATTCTATTTGGTAGAGACACGACAGCTACCTGGTCATTATTTGGATCAGACTTTTTGTCAGGCTCAAGACTACTTGGTATCATGGCTGTAGCATTTTTTATCTTCATCACATACTTTGATGCCAAGGGCGTTGATAAGATAAGCAAAGTAACTTCGATCGGTGGTACAGCTGTTCTTACTATCAATATATTAGTGGTTGTAGGCTCTATCGTTATGATAATTGTCCGTGGCGGGCAGCTGCAGCAGCCATTTGAGGGCTTCGAGTCACTTAAGACTCCGCTCAATGCTGCATATCAGGGTAGCCCTATTGCTATTCTTTCATTCATCGTATATGCACTCTTTGCATATGGCGGAATTGAAGCTGTAGGCGGCCTTGTTGATAAGACAGAAAATCCAGAGAAGAACTTTCCTAAGGGAATAATTTCTGCAGCTATGGTTATTGTTGCAGGATACGCTTTTCTTATCATGCTTGTCGGTTCATTTACAAACTATAGTGAGATCCTTGGAAGCAAGGAGATCACACTTGGAAATGTGTCATACGTGATCATGTCCAATTTTGCTGCAGAAATAGGTGAAGCATTTGGCGTTAGCTCTTCAGCACAGCTGGCACTTGCTCACGGCTTTGCCCGCGTTTATGCATTTATCATGCTTCTTGCACTGATGGGAGCAATGTTCACACTTGTATATTCACCACTTAAGCAGATCATCGAGGGAACTCCCAAAGAGCTCTGGCCAGGTAAGATGGGTGAGATTGACAAGGACGGCATGCCTGGGAATGCTATGTGGATTCAGTGCACTATCGTATGCGTAATGATTCTACTTATATCTTTTGGCGGCGATACAATGCAGCAGTTCTTCCTGATCCTTACCGCGATGGTCAATGTTGGAATGACAGTTCCTTACATGTTCATCTCATATGCTTTTCCTAAGTTTAAGAAGATGAAGGATGTAGACAGGAGCTTTGTTGTATTCAAGAGTCAGAAGTCTGCAACAATCTGGGGTTATGTAGTTACACTTACATTGTTCTTTGCAAATCTGTTCGCTATCATACAGCCAGCTATGGAAGGTGATATCAAAACAACAATATGGTCGCTTAGCGGTCCTGTCATCTTTGGTATATGTGCATGGCTTATCTACTCTTCATATGAGAAGAAAACACATTCAAGCGAAGCTGCAGAAGATATTCTAAAAGACAATACTGTAGAGGATGCTTGAGTAATCTAATAAGATATGTATAAAGCTGTTGGCGATAGCCGGCAGCTTTTTTGCAGAAAAGAGCATTAGGGACGGAGGTAAGGGCTTATTTGTCATAATACCGATAATTGTCAGAACATTAATGCAAATTGTTGCATTTGTTTGCTTTATTCGATTGATTTATGCCTTGTTTGTGTTTATAATGAGATAGGTATTATAAAAATGTTTTATGTGCCCAAATATAAATATCAATTGAATGATGCAAATAGTATTCTATTGACAATTACAGAAAGGATTTGATCATGAGCAGCGTTCAGCTTCTTGACAAGACTCGTAAGATTGGTAAGCTTCTTCATAATGTTAATTCCGGCAAGGTAGTATTCAACGATATCTGTGATGTTCTGGGAGAAATTCTTTTTTCAAATGTTCTGGTTATAAGCAGAAAAGGCAAAGTCCTTGGAACTTCAACAAGACCTGATATTCCGGAGATAAGCGATCTTCTTATTGGTAAGGTTGGAAGTTTTGTAGATCCTATGCTCAATGAGAGACTTCTTACAATCCTTTCTACCAAGGAGAATGTTAATCTGACAACGCTTGGTTTTGATTCTGAAGAATCCGACCGATATCAGGCTATCATCACACCTATAGATATAGCCGGAGAGAGGCTTGGAACCCTATTTATATATAAGGTTGAGCAGGCCTACGAGATAGATGACATCATCTTGTGCGAATATGGCACTACAGTTGTCGGTCTTGAGATGCTTCGTGCTGTTAATGAAGAGAGTGCAGAAGAAAACCGTAAGATAGCGGTTGTTAAGTCGGCTATCAGCACTTTATCTTTTTCAGAGATGGAAGCGATCGTGCATATATTCGACGAACTCAACGGTATGGAGGGCGTACTTGTAGCCAGCAAGATTGCTGACAGAGACGGAATCACACGCTCAGTTATAGTCAATGCTCTTCGTAAGTTTGAAAGCGCCGGTGTTATCGAGTCCAGAAGTTCCGGCATGAAAGGAACTTATATCAAAGTTCTTAACGATGTGGTTTTTGATGAAGTTAAGAAACTAAAAAAAGAGTCAAAATAAGCATAATGATCTTAAGATTATATTACGGGACCTCTTCGGAGGTCCTTTTTATTAACTTTTTGTATTATTAGGCCGAAATATAAGTAACAATGCAGGATTAGAATTACAGTGACAGAAACAAGATAATGACATGAAGGGACTTTGAATGCAGTAATAAACGAAAATGCGTCAACAATACTTGCATTTTGCAGCTAAAACCTTTATCATAAATATTGAATAATCAGATAATTAATTACTCTTTTTGCGATAATTAATTCCAAGGATGGGAAAAACGAAAGTAGCAGGAGCACCAAGCTGCAAAGTAATAACGTTTAGGGCCGCGGAATAGGCGGATATTAAGGAGTAAGTATGATTAATTCCAACGCTTTCGATTATATTAATGTTCTAGATGCAACGGCTGATGCTACGTGGATAAGGAATGAGATCCTTGCCAATAACATTGCCAATGCGACAACTCCCGGATATAAAAGAGAAGATATAGATTTTGAAAATGAACTAAGACGAGCTCTTGGTAATATGAAATATAAATCACTAGACGAAAAGGTTGCTAACCTTCGCGGAACTAAAGTTAAAGGAAGAAGCTTTAAAGACAGCGTCAATTATTCCTACCGTCTTGATGAGAACAATGTCGATCCGGAGCAGGAGAACATAGAGCTTGTATCTAACCAGCTCAAGTATCAGGGTGTAATAGCAGGACTTACATCTGAGTTCCAGAATCTTCAGACGGCTATGAGAGCGCCTTCATGATGTAGCTTAGAAAGGAGCTTTAAATGGGTTTATTTACTTCTTTTGATATTAATGGATCCGGTCTTACAGCGCAGAGATTCCGTATGGATATCATCTCTGAGAATATAGCCAATGCTAATACAACCCGTGATGAAGACGGAGATCCTTATGTACGTAAGGTTGTAACATTTGCGGAAAAAGGGGAACAGACCCCCTTTACAAAAATATTTAATAAAAAACTTGATCAGTACTCGGGTAAAGGTGTGAAAGTCACAACCGTTCGGGAAGACACCGAGACGCAGATGAACATAGTATATGATCCGTCTCATCCGGATGCTGATGAAGACGGCTATGTTACATATCCTAATGTCAACATCGTAACAGAGATGACCAATCTCATCGATGCTGCAAATGCTTATCAGGCCAATGCGACTGCTTTTAACGCAAGTAAGCAGATCGCGCAGATGGGACTTACAATGGGAAAGTGAGGTAGCTAAAGGTAAAGGGAAGTTTTATTTCGGGTAGATACTATTGTTAGGGGCAAATGTTCGGGGCGGAGACTTGTTCGGGGAGTATCCTTTCGTGAAGATATGTATGATCTTCATGCCTTAATGCACAGGGCAGATTTAAGGCAGCTTTAGGGGAAGGGTATTTCATGGGACAAGTTTTGTGTACCCAAAAAGGAGAGGGCTGATGGCTGATATATCTACTCTTACAAAGGTATCTTCTGGCGCTATCAAAGCTGCCGAGAAAAGAACCAGCCGTGTTAGTAATCCGGTTGGCAAGGCAGAGGATGATCGAAACACTTTTTCCAGAATCCTTGCTACAACTATCGATAATATCAATACTACCAATGCTTATCTGTCAGATGCCGAGAATGCAGAGATAGAATGGGCACTTGGTCAGTCCAAGAATACCCACGACCTTACGATTGCTATGTCTAAAGCTTCAACAGCACTTCAATATACAGTAGCAGTAAGAGACAGAGTACTTACTGCTTATAACCAGCTAATGCAGATGCAATTCTAAGGCGTTTAGAAATGCATCCATGCATTTCTGAGAAAACTCTAGATACATCCTGTATCCAAGTTGCCTAGAAATGCATCCATGATCATCATTATGGGAGACATCGGATTATAGTCTTAATTCCTTTTTGAAAATGGGACATTTTCAAACTCATCATTTCATATTCTTGACTTCGGGTTTCTGACTTCTTGTTATTGACTTCATGTTACTTGCTTTATGGATGCAGCCTATGTTATTTGCAACTGGGAGAGGCTGATGATTCCAAATTAGGGTTGGCTGTATGGATCTTATTTTTCATACGCAGAAGGGGAGGTAAGCATGCCCGAGAGATTAAAAGCAATTCTTGACCGCGCCAAAGAGTGGTGGAACCGCTTTACAACCAAACAAAAGACTATGATAGTCGCAGTAGCTGCCGGTGCGCTTGTCACTCTGGCAGTTCTTGTGATGATATTTTCACAACCTAAGTACATCACGCTGGTTACAGCAGATGATACCAAGCAGGCTGCTGAGATAAGAGATCTTCTTGAGGAAAACAGCATAGATTATCAGCTGTCGGAAGATGCTCTTGTATTTAAGGTCCGTGAAGCGGATCAGCAGGATGCAAGGCTGCTTCTTGCGGCCAACGGCGTGCAGGCTGATGATTATACAATTGATAAAGTTACTGATTCTTCTTTTACCACAACAGAATCTGATAAACAGAAGAAGTACGTTACATATATGGAAAAAAAGCTGGAGAAGGATCTTGCATCTATTGAATCAGTAAACTGGGCAAGGATCACTCTTCATGTTCCTGAAGATGATGGAACTCTTCTTGCATCACAGGAAGATTCTACAGCAAGTATACTTCTTGAATTAAATGATCCGGAGCATTTTACCAAAGACAATGCAACATTTATTGCCAAGATAATATCCGCAGCTTTAGGAAATGAGACTACCGAAGGCATAGTTATCATGGATTCGACAGGCATGATGCTCTATGCGGGTGAAGATGAGACTGTAATGGGCATAGCTACTTCTCAGCTCACATTAAAACAACAGGCTGAAGCTGCAGTAAGAACGGCAGTAAAAAATGTAATACTTGGAACAAACATGTATGACAACGTAGAAGTTGGTACCAATCTGAAGATGGATTTTTCCACAATAGATGACACGATTCATACATACACACCTGTTGAAGGCGGATCTCAGGGCGTTTTAAGTGAACACAGATCTTATTCCTCGGACTCTACAGGAGGTGAGTCGGGGGTACCTGGGACAGATAGTAACGATGGCACAACCTATGTGACTCAGGACAATGAGAATTATTCCCAGTCGGTCACGGAAGAAGAGTCACATTATCTTCCAAACGAAAGGATCACAACTACCAATACCCCTCCCGGGGCGATTGATTACACTACATCAACTGTATCTGTATCAGCAATCAATTATGTAATACTTAATGAGGATGATTACAAAGCAGAAGATCATGAGGGTCTTAGCTGGAAAGAATATAAGATTGCAAATGCTCAGCCTGTTGATGTTACTGAAACAATAGATGCAGCAACGCTTGTAAGGCTTCAGAACCTTGTAGCCAATGCAACAGGCATCAGCACAGAAAATGTTACCGTAGGTCTTTTTGAACAGAATATCTATTTTGATAGTGAAGGCTTTAATATGAGCCTTACAGATCTGCTGCAGATAATCCTCATCCTCGTGATACTTGCACTTCTTGCATTTGTTATCATCAGAAGTCTTCATTCCGAGCGCCAGGAAGAGGTGGAGGACGAGCCGGAAGAACTGTCTGTTGAGCAGCTTCTTGAGTCTCAGCCAGAAGAAGCTGAATCTCTTGAGAACATCGAAATGGATGAAGGATCTGAGACCAAGAAACTTATCGAAGAATTTGTTGAGTCCAATCCGGAAGCAGCTGCGAACCTGCTCCGTAACTGGCTTAATGATGATTTTGCATGACATAGAAATGCATCCATGCATTTCTGGACATGTCTTGGAAGCAATCCTGCTTCCGTGATTGGCACATAGAAATGCATCCATGCATTTCTGGACATGTGCTAGATGCATCCTGCATCCGTGATTGGCACATAGAAATGCATCCAATATAGGTTTAACAATAACAAAATGGGAGAAAACGTATGTCAGAAGAAGGCTTAATGCAAGGCATGGTGCCTACGTCAAGTTTGACAGATAACCTTTCAGGCACACAGAAGGCAGCGATACTTCTTATCGCGCTTGGACCCGAGAAGTCATCTCTTATCTTTAAATACCTGAAGGAGGAGGAGATCGAGGAGCTCACTCTGGAGATCGCCAACACAAGATCTGTAAGCTCTGAGATAAAAGAGGCTGTTATCAATGATTTCTACGGCGTATGTCTTGCTCAGCAGTACATTGCTGAAGGCGGTATCACATATGCCAAGGAACTTCTTGAAAAAGCACTTGGTGAAGACAAGGCTATGGATGTTATCAGTAAACTTACTGCATCCTTGCAGGTTAAGCCTTTTGAATTTATCAGAAAGACTGACCCTTCACAGATACTTACTTTCATACAGGATGAGCATCCTCAGACGATCGCACTTATTTTGTCCTACATGTCACCAGCACAGAGTTCGCAGATCCTGGGTGCCCTTACTCCTGACAGACAGGCAGATGTTGCCAAGAGGATAGCGACTATGGATAGAACGAGTCCGGATACTATCAAGGATGTAGAAAAAGTACTTGAGACCAAGCTGTCGTCTCTTGTTAACCAGGATTACACGATCATCGGCGGTGTCGATGCTGTTGTTGAGATTCTCAATACAGTTGATCGTCAGACAGAAAAGCATATCATGGAAACTCTCGAGATCGAAGAGCCCGAGCTTGCTGATGAGATCCGTAAGAAGATGTTCGTATTCGAAGATATCCTCATGCTGGATGACAGGTCTATCCAGAGAGTACTTCGCGATGTTGATAACTCAGATCTGTCTCTTGCTTGTAAAGGTGCTAATGAGCAGGTTCAGACTGCGATTTTCAACAACCTTTCAAAGCGTCTTGCAGTTATGATCAAGGAAGATATGGACTTCATGGGACCTGTTCGTATGAAGGATGTTGAAGAAGCTCAGCAGAAGATCGTTAACATTATCAGAAAGCTTGAAGATTCCGGCGAGATCGTAATCTCCAGGGGCGGAGGTGATGATATAGTTGTCTAATCTTGTAAAAGGCATGTGGGTAACTCTTGATAGCGAAGATACAAGAATCATCGATAATAATGAGCTGTCTGATATCAAGATTCAGGAGTCTTACGAGGAAGAGATGAGGCGCCGTGCAAGGCAAAATGCCCAGATGCAGGCTGAAGAAGGCATGGACGGCATGGATGACATGTACGAACCCTCTTTTAACGAAGGACTTTCTGCAGAACCGATTGACAGACTGATGGAAGATCAGGAGGGCATGGATGGAATGGATGCAATGCCCTCTGAGATGAGTCTGTCTGATTTTGATGGCGAAAGCGGCATGATGACGGATTCTCCGAGCCAGATGCCGGGCGACGAATACGGCGGGCAGGATTCTTCATATGGCGGTCCGGGAGATATGCCTCCAAATATTCAAAAAGATATAGATCAGATATTAAACGATGCTCAGGTACAGGCCAATCAGATAGTTGCTGATGCCAGAGCTCAGGCTGATCAGATTCTAAGTCAGGCAAGGGAAGAAGGCCACCGCCAAGGTTACGACGAAGGTTTTCAGGAAGGCATGAGTAAATCTGAAGACAAGATAGAGAAGACCCTTCAGAAAAAAGAAAAAGAGCTTGAGGCAAGATACGAGCGCATGACCCAGTCTGTAGAACCTGAGATGGTTGATACACTGACAAGAATCTACGAGCATGTGTTCAACGTATCCTTTAAAGATGATAAGGAGATAATCCTTCACCTTCTCCAGACAGCTCTTTCAAGGATAGAGTCAAGCGGAAGCCTTCTTATACACATTTCGCCTGATGACTATGACATGATTACAGATGCCAAGGAACAGCTCATGCAAAACGTAGTAAGCCCGGATACAGTACTTGAGCTTGTAGAAGATCCTACACTTAAAGAAAATGAGTGCATTATCGAAACTGATGGTGGAATCTTTGACTGCAGCGTTGGAGTTGAGCTTGAAGAACTTGGAAGAAAGATAAAGCTTCTTTCTTTTGACCGTAGGAATTAGTAGGAGATTTTATGTCGAGTGGTCTTATAGATTTTGGCAGATATAGAAAACTTGAAACTCAGACCTTTTACAGAACAAGGGGAAAGGTCATAAATATCGTCGGTCTTACAATCGAGTCAGCAGGGCCCGATGCCAAGATGGGCGATATTTGCTATATCTATCCCAAACAAAAAGGGGATGAGTCTCCTGTTAAATATTCCGGAAAGCCTACTATGGCTGAAGTTGTAGGCTTTTCAAATGGAAGAGTGCAGCTTATGCCATATGAGAATACCAGCGGAATAGGAAGCGGCTCTATCGTGGAAAATACAGAGTCGCCTCTTAGAGTTAATGTTGGTGATGGTCTTCTTGGTCAGACACTTGATGGGCTTGGCCGTATTGATGGAACCAGCTATGGTCAGGGACATGTTCTGGAAAATGGAATCTCTTATTCTGTTGAGAACCAGCCTCCGGACCCTATGTCAAGAGATCCGATATCAGAAGTGCTGCCGCTTGGCGTTAAAGCTGTTGACGGACTTCTGACTGTCGGTAAGGGGCAGCGTATAGGGATATTTGCAGGCTCCGGAGTCGGCAAATCCACCCTTCTTGGTATGTTCGCGCGTAATACTAAGGCAGATATCAACGTAATAGCCCTGATCGGAGAGCGTGGAAGAGAGGTTAGAGAGTTCATAGAAAGAGATCTTGGCGAAGAAGGCGTCCAGAGATCTGTAGTAGTAGTAGCAACTTCAGATAAGCCGGCCCTGGAACGTGTCAAGGCAGCTAAGACAGCAACGTCAATAGCAGAGTATTTTAGAGATCAGGGCAAGGATGTTCTTCTTATGATGGACTCGCTGACACGTTTTTCTATGGCGCAAAGAGAGATAGGGCTTGCCAGCGGCGAACCACCTGTATCAAGAGGCTATCCGCCGTCTGTATATGCCGAGATGCCCAAACTCTTGGAAAGAGCCGGCAAGTCTCAGAAAGGATCTATAACAGGCCTATATACAGTGCTTGTAGATGGTGATGACTTCAATGAGCCTATCACAGATACAGCAAGATCGATCCTGGACGGACATATAGTCCTAAACCGTAAGCTGGCACAAAAGAACCATTATCCTGCAATAGATGTACTTCAAAGTATCTCAAGATGTATGTCTGCCATAGCATCTCCTCAGCAAAAGAGGTCTGCAGGTAAGTTCAAAAATGTAATGGCAACCTACAATGATGCAGAAGATCTTATCAATATCGGGGCCTACAGGAAGGGTGCTAACAAGAATATTGATAATGCCATCGATAAGATAGATGCAGTCAATGATTTTCTACTCCAGTCAACGGATGAGAAGTTTTCCTTCGAAGAGATCATAGACCAGCTTGAAACTCTTTTTCCTGACGAACCCAAGAAATAAAGGCTTTCTTGGAGGTTATGTCTTGCTGAAAGCAAGGTGTGAAGCGGCTTAAAATGACCAGCCTGGTCGTGGGGGTAGATCCAGAGCAGCTTAGACCAATCTGGTCAAAAGAGGATTTACATGGCAAAATTCGTCTATAGCATGCAAAGCGTACTCAATCTAAAGATCAAGACTGAGAATCAGTCCAGGATGGAATTTGGTGTAGCACAGATGCACCTTAATGAAGAACTGGACAAAATGGAAGCGCTTCAAAGACGACTGGAAGATTATCTGTTTCAAGGCGAAGAACTTCAAAAAAGTATACTGGATGTAAATGAGATCCTGTTTAACCGGAATGCGGTAGAGAATATAAAAGCTCAGATAGAAGATCAAAAGCTCAATATAGAGCGGGCTGAAAAAGTTGTAGATGAAGCAAGGATCAAACTCTCCAAAGATATGCAGGAGCGCAAGATGCAGGAGACGCTTCGTGAGAGAGCATATCAGGAATATCTTCAGGAAGAAAAAGATGCTGAGTTTAAGGAAAGCGACCAGAGAACCAGTTTTACCTATGGTCAGAGGATCAGTGACAGAAAGAATAAAGAAAACAATGCGCAAGGAAGATAGCTATGTCTGACCACAATAAAAAACGCAAGGAAGATAGATATGTCTGATCACAATATAAAGGCGTAAGTAAGAGAGTTATGTCTGATCACAATATAAAGACGCAAGGAAGGAACTATTATGGCAGATAAGAAGAAAAAAGAACAAGAGCCCGAAAGACCGGCATACATATTGCCAGATGATCCCAAGGAGGCAATGAAACAGCTTAAAGCTGACAGAAAGCAGCTTAGGGACGATCAGAAAGCTGCAGCCAAAGAGGCGAGACTTCGTGCAAAAGAAATGGAAGAGGCGGAAGCTGAGCTTAATGGAGATATTCATGGAGGTCTTGGGTCATTTCTTTTGATACTCCTCATAATACTGGTATGGCTGCTTCTAATGGCCATTATGATCAAATTCAACATCCTGGGACTTGGCGATACCCTTACGCCTGCGCTTAAGGATATTCCTTATATAAAGAATCTTCTCCCGGGGGCGCAAACAGTGCAGATGAATAATAGCGGCGAAGATTCAAGCCAGGTCGCAGCCGATAATTCTGACTATGTTGCATCTCTTGAGCAGGAACTTTCAAGGCAGCTTGCCTTAAATGCTTCTTATGCATCAACCATAGACAGGCTGAACGCTGAAGTTGCAAGGCTTGAGCCTTTTGAAGAAGAGCAGGCAGAGTTCGATAAGCAAAGACAGCAGTTCTATCAGGACATTATCTACAACGACAATGCTCCCGATGCTAGTGCATATGCGTCCTATTATGCAATGATAGCTCCTGAGGAAGCTGCTAAGATCTACGAAGAGATTGCTGCAAACGAAGTTTCGGATGAGGAGGTTGAGGTCTATGCGGCAACTTTCTCTGCAATGAAGCCGAAGGAAGCAGCAGAGATTTTTAACAACATGTCTAACATAACTCTTGTTGCAAGGATCCTTCAGCAGATGGGAAGTGATGACAGAGCCAAGATCATGGGCAAGCTCGACACGGAGGTGGCAGAGAAAGTAACCGAGCTCTTAGAGCCTGAAGGACTTCCGGAACTGACCAATGGCAAAAGTGGTTAGGGAAGTTAGAGATAAATATGACTTCCCACTTGGACGGTGCAGTATCACCAAAGACTTTGCTGGGGCAGGCAGTATATAGATCATTGCCATGCTGTTAATCGTTTTATGAATTCATGGACATAGAAATACATCCATGTATTTCTGGGCATGTCTAGTTACATCCTGTAACCGGCATGATATCTGTATATTTTTATTCTGGGGGCCGAAACTCGCTGACGCTCAAACATGCG
>JAEEGI010012321.1_pt1 | contig 18316 bp, 9 predicted proteins | sample 8958751 | NCBI WGS metagenome assembly JAEEGI01 (sample SAMN16246545, study PRJNA631951) | gut metagenome | biome: gut microbiome; feature: rumen; material: KS-attached | host: Bos | place: Iran: Karaj | collected 2018-10 | reverse complement strand
CCGAACCCGCTGTGGCAGCCGAAGACCCGACTCACGACTACGTGAGCGAGACCACCACTGCCACGGGCATGGACGAGAACGACGCCAACGTCGCCCTCTTCCCGAACCCGACCAGCGGCAACGTGACGATCCAAGCCCAGGGCATGAGCCGCATCACTGTGGTGAGCGTCCTCGGTCAGGTGGTCTACGACACTGAGCTCAATGCTGACGAAGTCACCCTGAACATGGGTCAGTTCAACGCTGGCATGTACATGGTGCGCGTCTACACTGAAAACGGTGTGACCGTGAAGCGCGTTACTGTCATGCAGTAATTGACCTTTTGAAACGCTAAATCGCGTTTCGAAATACGGAAAGGCAACCCCATCGGGTTGCCTTTCTTATTATGTAAAAATGGACTCCCCATCCATTATTTGGTTCCTAAAATTCAAATTTTTTCGATTTTAACTAAGGGTAAAACGCGATTTGTTTGTCTTATAGGTGTCGACAAAATGTTAAACGCGTTTACTATGCATTCATTTTTTACCACAATGCCTAGCAAAAATGCTGTCACCATGCCTTTTGGCACTGGTGCGTTTCTCATTTACACACAAAGAAACAATTCAATTCACTTATTTATTAACCAATTCAATTCATTATGAAAAAGAAAGTATTTTCTTTGATGATGACGCTTTTGCTTGCCTTCGTTGGCGTAGCGAAAGCAGAGGTGGTTACCATTGGCGAAGGAACGAGCACGACTTACGTGACTCCTTTCAACAGCCTTTGGGGCTACTCGTTCGTTGAGCAGATCTTCACTGCCGACGAGATTGGGACTGCAGGCACGATCAATGCCATCAGTTTCAACATGCAGAGCACTTCCGAGCAGACCAATCAGGTGGAAGTGTTCATGGTGAATGTGTCGAGAAACAGTTTCTCGAGCAGCACCGACTACGAACCTGTCACAGCTGCGGACATGGTGTTCAGTGGAACGGTCACTTTCAGCCCCGGCTGGACGACCATCACGCTCGACACCCCGTTCGAGTATGACGGCTCAAGTAACCTGTTGATCGGTATGCACGAGTACACCTCGGGCTACAGCACTCGTTACTTCTACTACACCTCCGCTGCTGACAAGGTCCTGTCCTATCACAGCGACAGTGCCAACCCGAATCCCTATGACTTGGGTTCGTACAGCGGCAACAAGTACACCTCACCCAACCGTGCCAACATCCAGATTGACATTACTCCTGGTGGTGGCGGTGACCAAGGTGACAGACTCCATGTGAAGTACATGGCCGGTGAAGAAGAAATCATCGACAGACTGAACATGGGTGTTCGTCCTGTTGGTGCATGGATGGAGCCCTTCAACTTCTCCATGTATAGCGAAGGCCCCACTTACACGGTGACCGTTCTCGACTTCACGCCGAGCGATGGTATGTTCTCCGTTAGTGGTCAGGAACTTCCTTTCCAGGTGACCCGCATTCAAGATGTTGAATTGACCCTTTCCACCAACGCCACTCAGGCTGGTGTGATTGAGCGTCAGTTCGTGGCCATTACTGAAGGCAACCGTGCCGCTCACATCTGGCCTGTCACGGTTGAGCTCTATGCTCCTGTGGTTCCGGATGTTTGGGAATTGGCTTGCGAAGAAGCTACGAGCTTCCCGTTTGTTGAGGTTCCTGCTACGGCCCACAACACTGTCCTTCACAATGATTACACCCTGCCTTTCCCCGAGATTGAGGAAGGTCCGGATGCCGTTTACAAACTCACCTTCGACCAAGACCAGATCTTGAACGCCGAGGTTACCTACGGTGAGAACGGCAAGGTGGCCCTCTACACTGAGGACTTCTACGGCGAAGGTGGCCCCATGGCTGACAACAACTATACGGGTATTCAGATGGGTGGCGGTGCCAGCGGTGCTGCTTTCGAAGCCATGATTGGCGACGAAACCTCGACCACCACTTCGACCTACTTCCCCTTCCATTCCCTGTGGAACTACTCCATCGGTGAGAACCTCTTCCTCGCTTCCGAGCTGACCGAGGCCGGTGTGACCACCGCCCCGATGACAAGCTTGAGCTGGTTTGTTTCCTCAACCACTTGCACCACTCCTCAAAACGGCATCAGCATTTGGATGGCCAACGTGAGCGATGCAGAGTTGACTGCCACTTCACACACTACTGCCGGTATGACCCTCGTCTACACGGGTAGCAACGTGCTTCCTGTTGCCGGTGAATGGAACGAGTTTGAGTTCAACGAAGGCAACTTTGCTTGGGACGGTCACAGCAACGTGCTCATCCTCTGCCAGAGACTTAACGGTTCTTGGCAAGGCTCCATCAGCTGGAGAACCCACAACCCGGGCTTCCAAGCTATGGCTTACGACTACGATGACTACGAAGTCTATGACGTGACGAGCCAGACCTACTCGATGTACACCTCTTCGACCAACCGTGCCAACATCATCATGAAGAGCAATGGTGGCCGTATTGTCAATCGTGACCTTACCGTCAATTTCGAAAATCAACAGATTCCTGCTGAATGGACTAATGACGCCTCCTATCCTTGGAGCGTGGTCACTGAGAATGGCTCCTACTGCATGAAGAGCGGCAACAGCGGTATCGCTAGCTCCACTTCTGCTATCGAAGCCACTTATACCTTGACCGAAGATGGTACCATCAGCTTCGATCTTTTGTCAATGGGTGAAGGTTCCGACACTTATGATTGGGACAACAGCCGCTTCTACATTGATGGTGTTCAGCAGTTCCGCTATGGTGCCCATTCTGCATGGGAAACCTTCAGCGCTCCTCTGGCTGCTGGTAACCACACCTTCAAGTGGGAATACAAGAAGGATGGTTCTGTGAATCCTTCTGGCGACGCCTTCTTCGTTGATAACATCGTTATTACTGGTATCGGTGGTGGCGGTGGCGGCAACGAACCCGTTGCTTACGAGTACAGTGCTGGTCCCGTCATCACGGATCTTCCTGTGAGACCTGGTACCTACTATCTGGTGGCTTCTTCGACGACTCCCGACTTCGAGGTGACGATCAATGCCGAAGACATGCCTTGCCCGGATGTTGAGACCTTCGCTCTCAACCCGACACCTGCCGACGATGCCGACGGCATCGAGCCCGGTAGCGTGACCTTGCGCTGGAACGTTCCCGCCAATGCCACGGGATGGCGCCTCTTCTTCGGCACCACCTACCATCCGGAGCCTGGTCATCCGCAGACCATCATCTATCCTGAGGACGGCAGCTTCACCACGAACCTTGCCAACAGCTACACGGTTCGCAACCTGTGGAACAACACGAACTACTTCTGGAGAGTGGAGTTCAACAACGACGGTTGCCCCGACGGCGTGAGCAGCCCTGTCTGGGGATTCACCACACACCTGAACATCCCTCAGAACCTCACCGCAGTTGACTACACCGTGTTCGACGACGAGACCATCGTCCTGAACTGGAATGCCGTTGTTGACCGTACCTTCCGTACCTACAACGTTTATCGTGACGGCGAACTCATTGGCAGCACCCAAACCAACAACATTGGTAACGCCACCTACACTGATGGTCCTTTGGCTTACAACATGGATGGTTACACCTACTATGTGACAGCCGTTTACGACGAAGGCGAAAGCGCCCCGTCAGATCCTGTCACTGTGAAGGTTTCTGGCTACGGCAATGTTGACGGTCACGTCTACGAGCAAGACGGCACGACCGGCATCGCTGGCGCCACCGTTACGATGGTCGGTGTTGACGAGTTCAACGTGAACCACACCTACAACTTCACGACCAATGCCCAGGGTTACTACAGCGGCCACATCTATGCTGGTAACTACAATGGTTCAGCCGCTAAGGATGGCTACCAGACCATCTACGAACCTGTCCAAGGCAACCCGATTGAAATGGTTTACAACCAGACGACGAGCCCCGTCGACTACATCCTCGACGAGAACTTCGATCCCGTCTGCTCGGTTTTGGCTGAGTACTATCCCGATCCGGAAGACGTCAATGCACCTTACGTGAAGGTTTCATGGGGTTGCGGTCTGCCTGGTGAGGAAATCATCGAGCCCTTCGAGACCGGCGACTTCAGCCTGTTCGATTGGCAGGTGGATCCCACTTATCCTTGGACCATCACCACGACCAATCCTTACGAAGGCACCTACTGCATGAAGAGCGGCGGCGCTGGCGTTGCTAACGTCGTGAGCAACATGAGCGTGATGGTGAACATCCCCGCCGACGGTCTGATGAGCTTCTTCGGCAAGATCTCCTGCGAAAACAGCTGGGACTACGGTTACTTCTACATCGACGGTGTCCAGAAGGCTAGCTTCACTGGTGCCGGCAACTGGATTGAGAAGACCTATGACGTCACCGCTGGTGAACACACCTTCATGTGGCAATACACGAAGGACGGCAGCGTGAACAGCAACGACGACTGCTTCTATGTCGACTACATCCACTTCTACAAGAGACCTGAACCTCCTGTTCCTGGCATGACCTACGACTTTGAAGACCACTCCATGCAGGGCTGGACTTCGGTTGATGCCGACGGCGACGGTCGCGGCTGGATGGTTGCTAGCGAATTGATGAGCGGTGCCACTGGTAACAATGGCTCAGCCGACTTCGTCTTCTCGCAGAGCTACGACAACAACTATGGTGTCCTCTATCCTGACAACTACCTCGTGTCGCCTCAAGTGGCTCTCGGTGGCCTTGTGAGATTCTATGCTTGCGCTCAGGATGCTAGCTATGCTGCTGAGCACTTCGGTCTCGCCGTTTCGACGACCAACACCAACCCGAGCTCGTTCACCATGATTCAGGAATGGACGATGAGTGCCAAGAGTGTTAACGATGGCGGCAAGGCTGTCCTCAACAGCCGCAGCGGCCGTGCACAAGGCAACTGGTATGAATATACCATTGACCTGAGCGCATACGCTGGCCAAACTGGATATGTGGCCATCCGTCACTTCAACTGCTCCGACATGTTCTATCTCGATGTTGACGACATCACCATCGGCGAGCCCGGTGCAAAGAGCATGTCTTCCAGCACCCGTTCCTTGTCTCACTACAGAGTGTATCGTACCAACTGCTACAACGATGGTCCTTACACGGAAGAGAACACCGTTCTGTTGGCTACCGTTTGGGTGCCCGACACTGTCTACGTTGACGTGAACTGGCCTGAAGTCGCTCCTGGTGTCTACAAGTGGGGCGTTGGTACGGTCTATGAAGGCAACCGTGGTGAAATGGTTGAAGGTCCTATCAGCTGGACTGAGCCTCAAGCTACCAACAGAGACTTTGCTGCTGATAACACCACCAACCCCGTTGTTGGCGAAGTCAATGGCACTCGTGCTCCTTGGGATCTGATGTACACATTCAATGCTGCTGAAGGTGGACAATATGGTGTTGTCACCGATGGCCAGTACATCTACACTTCCAACTGGGGCTACAGCGCTGCCGCTCATAACTTCTACAAGTACGACATGCAAGGCAACATGATTGAAGGCTTTGAGATTCCTGGTTGTGGCACACTCCGTGGCATGACCTTCGACGGCCAATATGTCTATGGCGTTGCCAACAGCAGCACTGTCTACTGCGTTGATCTTGCCAACCATACTCTGGTCAACACCTTCACCAGCGCTTACGGTGCTATGCGTTGCATCAGCTACGATCCTGAGCGCGATGGCTTCTGGGTTGTTGGTAACTGGAGTGGCAACCTGACCCTCATCAACCGTCAGGGTGCTATCGTTACTTCTGGTCCTGCTCCGACCAGCGCTTCCGATGTCGCTTACTACAAGGATGAGAACAATGTTGAACATGTGTTCTGCTTCGACAACGGCACCAATTTGGTTTGGGACTACGACATCGCTGCTAACTCGATTGTCGGTACGGTCTTCGACTTCTCAGTCACTCCTGGCTTCGATGGCGGTTCAAGCGGTGGTTGCCATGTTGCTGAATACCAAGGCAAGGTTGCCTTCTTCGGTGACATCCAACAGAGCCCGAACCTCATTGGTATCTACGAACTGAGAAATGGTGGTGGCGTTGGCCCGACTCCTGGTCCTGGTGGCGACAACCTCAACCAGCTTGCCCTGCCTCGTGAGAGCGAGACCATCTGGTCGAACTGCCTCGACAAGGATATGTGGCTCAATGCAGTCACTGTGAACGTGCTGCTCAACAGCGCCGACAGCCCGGAGGGCACCACAGTCGACTTCATCAACCTGAACGAAGTTGAGCAACTCAACTATCCTATCAGCCAGCTCGTCCTCGATGAGAGCGGCTACTATGCATTCGAGACCTTCCGTCGTGGCGACTATGCCATCCAGATCCGTCACGAAGGCTATGAGCCTATCGACGACACGGTGAGCATCTGGAGCAACATGGATCTCCGTTATGTGATGACCGAAATCCTCTACGGCGTTGGTAATGTCTACGTCTCCCGTACTGGCTGGGCCATGTGGGATGAGGCTAACGTTCCTGGCGGTGGCGGCGGCGGCCAAGGCGGCAACGCCAGCACCTTCAACGTTGACTTCGAAGGCGGTCTGCCCGAGGGCTGGGTTGTCAACGATGCCAACAACGATGGCTGGACTTGGTGCCTGACCAGTGCAATTCCTAGCACTTGGACCTACTATTCAAGCTTGAGCCTTGACTGGTATCACAGCGGCACGAACGCCATCTGCAGCGGTAGCTACATCAATGGTGTGGGTGCCCTGAATCCTGATGAATGGCTCGTTTCACCTCAGGTGAACCTCGCCAATGGTTCGCAATTGAGCTTCTGGGTGGCTGCTACCGATGCCAACTACGCTGCCGACCACTTCGGTGTGTTCGTGTCGACGACTGGCACCAACCCGAGCGACTTCCAGAGCGTCCAAGAGTGGACTCTGTCAGGCAAGAGCGAAGGCAAGGCTGGCGATCCTCTCGCTACACGCGACGGCAACGGCCTCAGACTTGGCAACTGGTACAACTACACTGTTGACCTGAGCGCCTACGCTGGCAGCAACCGTTACATTGCCTTCCGTCACTTCAACTGCTACGACCAGTACATCATGTGCTTGGACGACATCGAACTGACCGCAGGCGCCAAGGACGGTGGCGAGCGTCACCTCGAATACTACAAGGTGATGTGCACCAGCATCGACGGCGTGCAGATCTACAACCACAACACCGTTTATCCGTTCTGCCAGTTGTCAACCAACGAGCCTTACAACGCTCCGCTTGTTGAAGGCGAGCACTACCTCTGCAAGGTTGCCGTTATGTACAGCACGGGCATGAGCGCATGGAGCGAACCCGTTGAATGGGAGTACGAGCCTTGCGACCACTGGGGACCTGTCGACGAAGTGACCGTTGGCGCCACCACGCAGGGTAACCACATCGAGTGGGTGTTTGAACACGGTTACAACCCATACGATCCGGGTACTGGTCCTGTTCCTGGCCAAGGTGATGCCTTCAGCGTTGACTTCGAAGGCGGTATGCCTGCTGGCTGGAATGTCATTGATGCCAACAACGACGGTTGGACTTGGTGCATGACCAGCAACATTCCTAGCACTTGGACTTACTATGCTGGAATGACCCTCGACTGGTATCACAACGGCACGAATGCCATCTGCAGCGGTAGCTACATCAACGGTGTGGGTGCCCTGAATCCTGATGAATACCTCGTTTCACCTCAAGTGAATCTCGCTGCTGGTTCGCAATTCAGCTTCTATGCTGCTGCCACCGATGCCAGCTATGCTGCCGACCACTTCGGTGTGTTCGTCTCCGACAACGGTACGAGCGACTGGACCATGGTCAATGAATGGACACTGACCGCTAAGGGCGGTGCCAAGGCAGGCGACGTGCGTGCTACGCGTGACGGCAACGGCAACAGACTCGGCAACTGGTACCAATACACGGTTGACTTGAGCGCCTTCGCTGGACAGAAGTACATTGCCATCCGTCACTTCAACTGCACTGACCAATACATCATGTGCGTTGACGACATTGAACTGACTGCTGGTGCCAAGGATTACAACGCCATGGCAAGCGGCATGTTGAGCAATGGCACGTATGCCATCAACATCACCGACATCGCCAACTTCGACGAGCGTGTGTACTTCCTCTACAACCTGATCAATGACGTTCGTTTCGATGTCATCAACGGCGAAGCCGCTGGTATGTTCATCGTGAGCGCCGCTCAAGGTTATGAAGACCTCGAACTTGAAGTTGCCGTCAAGGACTTCATCTACGACAATGCCAACCAGTTCAGCATGATGGATAAGGTTCAAGCCGCCGACTTGGCCCGCGTCTACAAGGCCGAAATGCCCGCCAGTTTCACCAACTCGATGATGATGGACATCTTCGCCAATTCGCGTGACAATGCCCACTGCGCTGATGCTTATCCGTTCTGCACCGACGAAGGTATGTACGAGTTCCCGGCTGGCGTCAACGCCGGTAGCGGTGAACCTGGTCCTGACTACGACTGCCTGTACACCACGCCTAACCCGGCTTGGTACTACATGAAGATGTCGGATCCCGGCGATATGGACATCTACATGTACAGCACGCCTAGCGTCGACATCGACTTCTGCTGCTGGGGTCCGTTTGCTGACCCGATTTCGCCCTGCCCGAACGGCTTGACGGAAGACAAGGTCGTGAGCTGCAGCTACTCTGCACAACCCACCGAGCACTGCATGATTCCTGCTTCTGCTCAGACTGGTGAGTACTACATCCTCATCATCACCAACTACTCGAACCAAGCCTGCAACATCAACTTCAGCAAGGTTGGCGGTAGCGGCAGCACCGACTGCAGCATCGTCGTTCCTACGGTTGACCTCATCGGCTTCCTGATCACGCAAGACGGCGAATACCTCGCCTTCGCAGGTCCGGACGATCGTGAGTACACCGACCTTGGCGAGTTTGGCGACCACGAGTACTGCGTGCGCCCGATCTATCCTGGTGAAATGACGTTGCCTGACCACAACTATGGCTGGTCCATGGGTTGCCCGGTGTGCGAATTTGGTCCTAGCGGCCAAGGCGTCACCTGCGAGCCTGGTGCTCCTATCCACAGCGAGCTGGTCGATGCCAACCACATCAAGGTGTGGTGGGGCGACGCTCCTGTTCCCGGCATGAGCGAGTGGCTGTACTACGACAACGGCACCTATTCCGATGCCATCGGCACGGGCGGATCGACGGTCTACTGGGCAGCCATGTTCCCGGCCGCTTCGATAGCCCCGTACGCAGGCACCAACCTGACGAAGGTCGCCATGTATGAGGATCCCACCTTGAACACGCAGGCCATCACAGTATCCATCTATCTGGGCGGCACCAATGCACCTCAGACGATGGTGAGCACCCAGACCTTCAACCCGACGGGCAGCGAAGGCTTCCACGAGGTTGCCCTGAACACGCCTGTGGCGGTTGACGGCACGCAGAACCTGTGGATTGTGTACAGCGAGTACGGCACCTATCCTGCCACCGGCTGCGACGACACGGGCGATGCCAACGGACGTTGGATCAGCACCGACGGCGCTTCCTGGGAGGATGTGGCCACCTACGGTTTGAACTACACCTGGATGATCCGCGGCTTCGTGACGAACGAAGGCAAGGGCGGCATGGTTGAGAACATCGCCATCGAGCCCGAGAAGCCGGCAGTCGCAGAGACCTCTCACCTGACGCTTGGCCGTTACGGCCGCGTGGAGAGCAAGCCAGCCGACCTGAGCTTCATGAACCGCAGCGAGATCGAATCGTACTACGTGTACCGTTCGACCGACAACGCCAACTACAACCTGCTTGCAGAAGTACCCGCTGTTGCCGGCCAGACCTACTACGAGTACATCGATTCGCCCACTGAGGCTGGCACGTACTACTACGTTGTCACGGCCTTCTACGGCGACTGCGAGTCAGATCCTGCCCAGGCAGCCGATGACCCGACTCACTTCTATGTGAGCGAGACCACCACAGCCACGGGTATGGACGAGAACGGCGGCAATGTCGCCCTGTTCCCGAACCCGACCAGCGGCAACGTGACGATCCAAGCCCAGGGCATGAGCCGTATCACTGTGGTGAGCGTCCTCGGCCAGGTGGTTTACGACACCGAGCTCACTGCTGACGAGTTCACCCTGAACATGGGTCAATTCAACGCTGGCATGTACATGGTTCGCGTCTACACTGAAAACGGTGTGACCGTGAAGCGTGTTACTGTCATGCAGTAAATGACACCGCGGAATTGATTTCCGCGAAAATTGGGCGGCATCCTTTTGGGGTGCCGCCCTTTTTTATTATTTTTGCGCCAAATTTCAGAACATGACCATTAAGGAAATACAAGAAAGCATCGTAGAGGACTTTTCCATGTTTGACGACTGGATGGACCGCTATGCCATGCTGATAGAGATGGGAAAGGAGTGCCCCATCATCGACGACAAGTACCGCGACGACGCCCATCTCATCAATGGCTGCCAATCGCGTGTGTGGCTCAATGCCGAGCTGAAGGACGGCAAGGTGTATTACAGTGCCGACAGCGACGCGGTCATCACCAAAGGCATCGTCAATTTGTTGATAAAGGTGTTTTCGGGACAGACGCCCGAAGACATCCTCGCCGCCGACCTCTCGTTTTTGGACGAGATAGGGCTGAAGGAACATCTGTCGCCCACCCGTTCCAACGGCCTTTTGGCCATGTTGAAACAAATGCTACTCTATGCAGAGGCCTATAAACTGAAGGAGGGACAATCATGACACAGGAAGAAACCAACACCTTGAAAGAGACCGTCATTTCGGTCTTGAAGACCATCTACGACCCAGAAATCCCTGTCGACATCTGGACGCTGCATTTGATTTATGGCGTTGATGTTGATGAAGAAGGCAATGTGAAAATCGTGATGACGGTGACGGCACCGAATTGTCCTGTGGCCGAAACACTGCCTGCTGAGGTTCGGCAGCGTGTGCAAGCCGTTATGGGTGTGAAGAAAGTCGATGTGCAACTCACCTTCGACCCCGTTTGGAGCATCGACATGCTCTCCGACGAAGCCAAAGCCGAATTGGGTTTGGATGGGGAGTATGGTAGTTTTTCTGCCTCGGACTTCCTGTATTAAAGCTTATCGTAATTCTCCAGCAAATCCTTCGCCATTCCAAGGAACATAAACGCCACGGCGTTAAAGTCCATGTTGAGGTCCTTGCTGAGCCCCACACGGTCCTTGAAGATGGCCACGTTGAACCATTGCAGGCATTGGAAGGCGCGATGGAAATAGAGACGTTGTAACTCTTCCTTGTTGGGCTTGTGGCCAACGTAGGCTTCAAGAAGGGCCAAGGCCTTGTCGAAACCGACATTGCCATAGCAGGCGATGTCGTAGAAGGGGTCGTTCATGCCGGCAAATTCCCAGTCAAGCACATACAACTTGTCGCCATTGATGACGAGGTTGGTGGGCTGATAGTCGCAGTGGCAAGGCACTTTGGGCACATTGACTTGGGTGGCTCGGATGGCATCGAGTTTCTTTCGGAGGTCGAGGTATTCCTGAGGGAAGACATAACCCGTTTCAATACAATATCGTTGGTCGGCATCGAGGCGGCCAAAGGCATTGTAGTCCTTGAACTTCATGTCGGAGTTGTGGATTTTCTTCAGAGCTTTCACCGACATTTCGTTGTAGGAAATCACATCGGTGGTGCTCATGATGGTGCCTTCCACATACTCGGCCAGTTTTTCGCCCGAGCGTATTTCGACGTATTCCGTCACGTTATTCAAGCCCAAGCGGTTGACTTCCTGAATATTGGCCCATTCCTCTTCGCGGTCGACGAACTTTTCGGCAAATTTGCCAGGCACACGGTAGGTGTATTTCTTGCCTTGGCATTCAACGACGTAGGTGTAGTTGCTCATGCCGCCTTCGAGGCGCATCACAATCTTTGCGTCGTGGGCATGGAGCAGTGCATTTACTCTAAAAATGATGTAGTCTTCAATAGTCATGGTAGTATGTTTTTTTAATGTATTATTGTCATTTGATTTGGTCGGCAAAGATACGTTTTATTCGCATTGTAATGTAGAATGGGATGCGTCTTTTTATTGAATTATAATTTATTTCAACGGGAAATACCTTGATAAGCGATTTTGTTGTATTTTTGCAGCCGCAACAGGGGATTTAGTTCATCTGGTAGAACGTCAGGTTCGCAATCTGAAGGTGGCCGGTTCGAGTCCGGTAATCTCCACGAAATCAATAAGAAAGCCGCTGGTTATTCAGCGGCTTTTTCTGTTTCAGTGCTTTGGTTGACTACGACGACTTTTTCATTGTTGAGGCGCACCTTCAGCCAGCGTTCGATGCGGTCGTGGAGCACGGTGTCGATTGACGCATCGGAGGTAATGATGGCCACAATCTGCTCGGTTTCGACGGCGTTGCCTGTCTGCACGAAAGCACCTCGGCTTAAGCTAAGGCTTTGTATGTTCGGATATTGGGCAAACAGTTCTTTCGACACCGCTTCAACTGGCAATTTCTTTTCCTTGAATTCGTTCAACTGTTTGTCAAGCTTCAAGATGCTGTCGTTCAACCTTTTGATTTGCTGGTCGGTATGCTCATAAATGCCTTTTACAATCTCCACCTCCGAAAGTTCCTGACGCATGCTGGTGGCATCTTCGTGGAAGATGATTTGGCCGCGCGTGATGCCGTATTCCTCTGCGCTGTTATAGAAGTTTTTCTTTGCTTCTTCGGTCAGGGTTTCGCCAGCGAGGAAAAGTTCCAGTGTGGGTGATTTGCGTGAATAGGTAGCTTTATGGTCATAAATGAAGCACTTACCGAGATTCTTGTTTTCGGCCACCAGACGCTCGACGTGGGTGATGAAGTTATTCTCTTTTATGACGCTGATGGCGGTGATGAAGCTTGGCACGATGACGATGAGCAGGATGAGGTAGACCGCTCCTTTGGGCAAGTGTTTCTTGGTTTCTACCGAGGCCTCCATGATGGGGAACCTGAAATACTTCACGGCAGCGAAGGTGGCCAAGGCAATGAAGACACTGTTGATGAGGAAGAGATAGAGCGCCCCGAAAATGACGGATCCTTTCCAGATGGAGATGCCGTAGCCAACGGTGCATAGTGGCGGCATGAGCGCGGTGGCGATGGCCACACCCGTGATGACGCTGCCCTTGTCCTTGCGCGAGGTCTCGATGATGCCTGCCAAACCACCGAAGAGGGCTATCAAGACATCATAGATGGTAGGCCTGGTCCTGGCCAACAGTTCTGAAGGGTTGGCCAGACTCAAGGGACTGAGTAAGAAATACAATGAAGAGGCGATGATGCTGATGACGACCATCACACTGAAGTTCTTCATCGATTCTTTTACCAAAAGATTGTCCTCGGTGCCAAGACCCAATCCAAAGCCCAAGATGGGACCCATCACGGGCGAAATCAACATGGCGCCGATGATGACCGGAATGGAGTTGACATTCAAACCCACTGAGGCGATGATGATGGCACAGGCCAAGATGAAAACATTGGTGCCCCTGAAAGCGATGTTTTTTCTGATGGACGAAGTGGCGTTCTCGTAGTCGATTTCGTCGGAGAGGTGGATAAGGAACTTGATGTATATTAGGACTCTTCGGAAAAAGTTTTTCATGGCAAATTTGATAAATCAATTTGCAAAAAACGGCAAAAAAGTTGAATTGCGCAAGGGTCAACGGCGGAAAATGCTTCTAAAGGCAATCAGCATAGGGAAGATTTCGACACGGCCCAAAAGCATGATGAGCATGGCCGCCACTTTTTGATAACTCAAAAAACCGGCATAGTTGCCCAACGAGCCGACCTCGCCAAAACCAGGCCCTACACTGCCCATGCAAGCGATGGAAGCCGTCACCGAAGTCTTGGCGTCCATGCTGATGGCAAATATGCCACTTCCGATGGCGATGATGAGGATGTAGATGCCCATGAAGGTAATGATTGAGGTGACGTTTTCTTCCGTCTGGACTTGACCGTCGAGCTTGGTCTGGTTGACATTCTTGACCCCAATAAGCGAGCTCACCAAGCCTTTCATACTTTTGATGACGATGACAAAGCGATCCATTTTCATGCCTCCCGAAGTTGAGCCCGAACACCCACAAACCAAGGAACACAATATCAGTATGCCCATGCTGAACGTGGGCCAAAGGTTGGTGTCGGTAGTGGCAAATCCCGTGGTTGTGCTGAGTGAACAAACTTGAAAGGCTGCCAGACGCAAGGCTTTTGGGAAAGAGGTGTAATATCCGCTGAAGTACAGATTGGCTGTGACAGCAAGTATGGCGATGGCGACGAGAGCCAAGAACCATCGGATGACTTGCGTGTTGAAGAGGTTTTTGCGGGTGTGTTTGTCGGGCCAAATGGTAGAGAACATGAGACTGAAGTTGGTGGCACCCATCAGCATGGCTGCAATGAGGATGACTTCCACGGTGGCATTGTCATAGAAAGCAACACTGATGTTTTTTGTGCAGAATCCGCAGGTGCTGCAAGCCGACATGGCCAAGGTCGTGGCGTCGAACCAAGGCATTTTGGTGAGCCTTAAGGCAATGGCTGATGCCGTTGTGATGATTAGATAGATGGCTATCATTCGATAGACGAAGTTTTTCTTCCGCCCGCCATAGTAGGATTTGGCAAGGTCCGACAATTCAGCGCTGGCCAAAACGAGATGGCGGTCTTGTTGTGCAGAGATGACTAAGGAGACGAGTGTAACAATTCCGATGCCGCCTATCCAAGCCGAGGCGATGCGCCAAAACTGTAAGCCGTCGGGCAGGGCTTCGATGTCGTTGAGGATGGAAGCCCCCGTGGTGGTGAATCCCGACACACTTTCAAAAAAAGCGTTGACGACCGTGAACTCACCGCCAAATAGCAAATAAGGAATGGCACCAAAGACGCAGGCGACTATCCAACAACCCGTGACGATGCAATACCCTTCTTCAATGCCCATCTTTTCCTGTGGCTTTGTCGTGATGATGGCGAAAAAACCGCTGAGAAGCGCGGACATGCCAGAGAAGACCAAGGGGTTGAAACTATCGTCCATTTCGTTTCTGAAAGCGATGAACGCCGAGATAAACATTAGTATGGCCACACCTATCAAAGAAAAGCCCGCATAACGTAAAGTGGTATTCCATTTCTCCATTTGCTATCGATTTTGAAAAACTGAAGCAAAATTATTTCGGTGTTTTTTATGAGTCAATACAATAATGTTTATCTTTGCATTGATAAAATCAATAAAGAGATGACTTTGCAACAATTGGAATACATCATCGCTGTGGAGCAGCATGGCTATTTCGTCAATGCGGCTGAGGCCTGTGAAGTTACGCAATCAACGCTGAGTCTGATGATTAAGAAGTTAGAAGAGGAATTGGATGTCAAAATATTCAATCGTGACACACATCCTGTCACGGTCACCGAAATGGGCCGAAAAGTGATTGACGAAGCGAAGATGGCTGTTTTTCATACCAAGCAGCTGCTGGAGCTGACGCGTACAGCAAAGGAACAATCATCGGGTGACCTCAGCATTGCTTTGACGACCACGGTGGCACCGGTGATTATGCCTGGGCTTTTCCATTATATGCGAACTAAACATTCAGCGATTCACCTCAGAGTGGAAGAGATGATAACGGCAACGATTATCGATAAGGTGAAGAAAGCCGAAATCGACATGGGTATTTTGACTTATCCTGTCAATGACCCTGATTTGTTGGAGATACCACTATATCACGAGCGATTTTTTGCATACGTTTCACCCAAAGATGATTTGTATAAAGAAGACACCATCGAGCGTTCTCAAATGTCGAAATACAAGGTGTGGACGATGAAAGATGGCGTGAGGTTGTTCGACCGTTCAAAGGTGAGGTCGGAGGAGGAGATCAAATATGATAAGCTGTATGAAGGTGGCCGTGTAGGCATCTTGATTCAGATTACAGACGAAAATGGTGGTATCACCATCGTGCCAGAGTCGCATTTGCATTTGTTGCCTGAGACCGTAAAAGACCGTATCAGGCCGATTGTCAACCCCGAGCCTCATCGAACGATAGGCTTGGTGTTCAGGAAGGACTATGTGCATGAGCGGATGATGAACATTGTCATCAAGGCCATCAAGACGTTGGTGCCGTCGGAGTTCCTCGATGGTATAATTCGTGTGGATTATCTGAGACTATAAGACTGCGGAAACAACTTCGGCAATTTGTTCCAGCCATTCTTTGTCGGTTTTGTCGAACGTGGCCAGTTTCTCGCTGTCAATGTCCAATACCCCAATGACTTCTTCGCCTTTATATAAAGGCACTACGATTTCGCTTCGCGATTCCGAACTACAAGCGATGTGACCAGGGAACTGCTCAACGTCTTCAACTACAATGGTTTTCTTGTCTTTCCATGAAGTGCCGCACACACCCTTGCCGTAGCCAATGCGGGTGCAGGCCACAGGGCCTTGGAAGGGACCCAGCACCAACTGCTCGCCGATGACACGGTAGAATCCAGTCCACCAGAAATGGAAAGCCTCTTGAATCAATGCGGCCACATTGGCCATATTGGCGACGGCATCCGTCTCGTCCTTCACCATTGCTTTTACTTGCGAAAGGAGGAGTTTATAGTCTTCTTGTTTGCTCATTTTTTGTATTTTTGCAATCCGTTTGCAAAAGTACAAAAAAATGAAGAAAGATATACCCGTATTGCTGCTCACAGGTTATCTCGGTAGCGGCAAGACCACTGTGGTCAACAAGATATTGAATAACCGTAAGGGCATCAAATTCGCTGTGATTGTCAACGACATAGGCGAAGTGAACATCGATGCCGATTTGATTGAAAAAGGTGGAGTGGTCGGCCAAAAAGATGACAGTTTGGTTGCCTTGCAGAACGGCTGCATCTGCTGCACTTTGAAGATGGACCTCATCCAACAATTGCATGAGATCATCGTCATGAAGCGCTTCGACTATATTGTCATAGAGGCCAGCGGCATCTGCGAGCCTGAGCCTATTGCCCAAACTATCTGCTCCTTCCCCGACATGGCTTGGCAACTCACCAAGGACGGTATTCCGATTCTTGACTGCATCGTGACCGTCGTCGACGCCCTGCGCATGCAGAGCGAGTTCGGCTGTGGTGACGACCTGATGAAGAAGAATTTGGCCGAGGACGACTTGGAAAGTCTTGTCATCCAACAGATAGAGTTCTGCAACATCATCCTGCTCAACAAAGCATCAGAGGTCACACCTGAGGAGTTAGGTCGCGTCAAGAGCATCATTCGCGCCTTGCAGCCCACTGCCGAAATCATCACCTGCGACTATGGTGATGTCGACTTCGACAAAATCCTGAACACCCACATGTTCGACTTCGACAAGGTGGCCACTTCTGCCACTTGGATCAAGGAAGTGGAAGGTGCCGTTGTTGACGACGATGACGACGATGAACATGAGCACCATCATCACGATGACGATGATGACGAGGACGAACACGAGCATCATCACCATCATCACGACCATGACGATGACGACGAGGAAGAGGAGCACGGACATCACCACCATCATCACCACGACCACGAAGGCGGTGAGGTGGAGGAATACGGCATCGGCACTTTTGTGTATTACCGTCGCGAGCCGTTCAATATGGCGCGTTTCGATGAGTTTGTGGCGCGCAAGATGCCGAAAAATGTCATTCGTGTGAAGGGCATCTGCTACTTCAAGAACGAGATGGACAACTGCTACATCTTCGAGCAGGCGGGCAAGCAGGTGCAGTTGCGCGACGCCGGCCTGTGGTTTGCCACCATGCCCGCCAACGAGTTGGCCATGATGATGGACCGCGAGCCCACCCTCCGCCGCGACTGGGATGACACCTACGGCGACCGCATGCAGAAACTCGTCTTTATCGGCCAGCACTTAGACAAGGAAGCCTTGGTGAAGGATCTGGATGCTTGCTTGACGAGGTGAATAGTCTCTGCCAAATATAAAAACCCGACATTGCATATCGGGGTGTGCTCGGGTCGTCCTTTCAGGACTTTGCTTTCTGCTTTTGACTTAAGAAAAAAGCCCAGGTGAACTGGGCTATTCTTTCGTGAATCGGCAGGACTGCACTCATTGTCGATTTTACCTAAGAGATACTCCCCCTCAGAACGAATAAATAGCTCAAATACCTTGCTTTTTCAAAAACAAGTAATCTTAACATATCTTGTTCTGTTGGGTTTTAATCCGATAGAGTGTAATAGTGGGGCTTAGGGTTTTATCACAAATTGTTCCCAAATTTGCGAACATTAAAACTTTTGTGTATTTTTGCAGCGCAATGATAGTTACGTTCGAAAAGACATACCTTCAAGAGCTTTATGTTGACGGCAAGACTAAAGATAAGAAACATCGGTTTCAGCCACAAATTGTTTCGAAGTATGTGAAAGTCGTCAACTTGATGAAGCAACAAGAGAATGTGTTG
>JAEEGI010012320.1_pt1 | contig 18317 bp, 13 predicted proteins | sample 8958751 | NCBI WGS metagenome assembly JAEEGI01 (sample SAMN16246545, study PRJNA631951) | gut metagenome | biome: gut microbiome; feature: rumen; material: KS-attached | host: Bos | place: Iran: Karaj | collected 2018-10 | reverse complement strand
GCAATCCCAACGAGGTGCTGTAGCTCAGGTGGTAGAGCAATGGACTGAAAATCCATGTGTCGCCGGTTCAACTCCTGCCAGCACCACAAAAAAGCAACGCCAATTTCGGCGTTGCTTTTTTGTGGTGCTGGGGTCGTTGCCCCATCGAAGGGCATGCCCCTCGAGCTCCCCAGCCCTCCGGGCTTTCAATTTGCCGGTTCCGGCGTTGCTTTTTTTGCTGTGTTTGGGTCGAGAAACTACCGGACCATCTCGAGGTCCTTCTTGAGCATGACCTTGGGGTCCATCAGGGCGACCTTCTGATAAAGCATGACCTGATAGCCGAGGGAGAGGTAGACCTTTTCCTCGTGCTTGCCTTTGCGCCACCAGCGGTAGAAGCCGACGGGGTCGTTCTCGAAAGGGATTTTGGCCTTGATGCCGGCGCTGTAGCCAGGGTAGTCGATGACGAGCTGGAGACCCATGAACTTCTTGTAATAGTCGGGGTCGCTCTTGCGTAATTTGCTGACCAGGGGATTCAAAACCTCGAAACTGTCGACCTGAAGCGTCTTCTCGCGGACGATCATCTTGTGGATGCGGACCGGGTCTTCATTGAGCCAGGCACCCATCTTCAGGGTCATGGGCCCCCCGTCCGTTTCAAGCGTCAAGGGGTCTGAAGAAGTATAGATCTTCTCCTTGTCGAGCGGGTATAATACCTCTTCAGCCATAGGTCCTGAATTGCTTATCCTTGCAAATATATCGAAAAAAAACGGAAATTGTTGTCTTTTGTCGGCGGAAATCGCTAAATTTAGAGGATAAAAAGTGCTTTTTAGTGCGATCAGTGGCTTTTTTTACCGTCATCCTGGACTTTTCCGGGGTTTATGAAGCGGAAGATTTCCGTCCTGCAGGCTCAACCCGGCTGGATCTGAGGGACCTGGATGGGACGGAATGCTACTGCGATCCGCAGTCTGCCGGCCGGATCCGCCGCCGCATCGCTTCGGTGGTCGGAGACGGCTCCCACGTCCCGGGTATCCACTGGCTCGACGGGGGAGATTATCACTATGCCTCGCTCTTCTTCCTGGAGCGCATCGCCCGGCCTTTTACCCTTGTTCTGATTGACAACCATCCCGACGACCAGCGGGGTGCGTTCGGGGGCGATCTGCTCAGCTGCGGCGGCTGGGTCGCTGAGGCCCGGGACACGCTTCCCATGCTGAAAGAGACCGTCTGGATCCGCGAGGCCGGGCGGGAGACGGCCCTTCCGGACCTGCCGGTCTACCTCTCCATCGACAAGGACGTCCTGTCCGGGGATTATGCCCGGACCAACTGGGACCAGGGCACGATGACCCTGCCGCAGCTGAAAGATACCGTGCGCGCCATCGCCTCCCGCCACGAGATCCTCGGGATCGACGTCTGCGGCGAGCTTTCCTCGGCCAAGGGAGCCTTCGACGGCGATTATGCAATCAATCTCTCCACCAACCTTGAACTCCAAGATTTTTTCGTATCTTTACAAACTCAATAATACCACAGCACAGAAACTATGGAAGAAACCCTGCTCAAAACCTGTCTGTACGACAGCCACGTGGCCCTCGGCGCCAAGATGAGTCCCTTTGCGGGATTTATGATGCCGATCCAGTATTCCGGTATCATCGCCGAGCATCTTGCCGTCCGTCAGAAGGTCGGCATGTTCGATGTCTCCCACATGGGAGAGATCTTCGTCAGTGGCCCCGATGCCGAGAAGTTCGTCAACCATATCTTCACCAATGAAATCCGGGGTTTTGCGCCCGGCAAGGTCCTTTACGGGATGATGCTTTATCCCGACGGAGGCGTCGTCGACGATCTGCTCGTCTACCGCGAGTTCGTCCCGGACCGGTTCCTGCTGGTCGTCAACGCGGCCAACATCGCAAAGGATTACCAGTGGATGCTGGATCAGGCGGTCGGCTACGACGTGAAGATCGACAACCAGTCCGATGCCTGGGGGCAGATCGCCATCCAGGGTCCGGACGCCGAGGCGAAGGTTGTGGAGGTCCTGGGTGAGGACAAGGCCCGGGATACGGGTTTCTACGAATTCTACGACAGTGAATACATGGGCAGCCGCATGATCGTCAGCCGCACCGGCTACACCGGCGAAGACGGTTTCGAGATCTACACTTCCATCGAAGGCACCAAAGATATCTGGCAGAAGATGCTGGACGCCGGCGTGACGCCCTGTGGCCTCGGATGCCGCGACACCCTGCGTTTTGAGGCGGGCCTGCCGCTCTACGGCGACGAACTGAGCCCGGAAATCACCCCGGTCGAGGCGGGCCTGGGCATGTTCTGCAAGCTGGACAAGGAAGAATTCATCGGCAAGGACGTGATCGCCCGCCAGAAGGCGGAAGGGACGCAGAAGAAACTGGTCGGCATCGGCATCGCCGACCGGGCCATCCCGCGCGCCGGCTATCCCGTCGAGCTGGAAGACGGCACCCAGGTGGGCGTCGTCACGACGGGTTACCATTCCATCAGCCTGGATAAGAGCATCTGCTTCGCCATGGTGCAGGCTCAATATGCCGCCCTGGGCACTCCGCTCTGGATCCGCATCCGCAGCCGCGTCTTCCCGGGAGAGGTCATCAAGAAAAGATTTTATCAGACAAATTATAAAAAATAGACTATGAGCAAAGTACAAGAAGGTTTGCTGTACAGCGAATCACACGAGTGGGTCCGCGTCGAAGGTCCCAACGCATTTGTGGGCATTTCCGATTTCGCGCAGGAAGAGATGGGCGACATCACCTACGTCGACCTTCCCGACCTCGATAACGTCCTGAAGGGTGAGGAGTTCGGCGCCCTTGAGAGCGTCAAGGCATCCAGCGACCTGTATTCTCCGGTCACGGGTACCGTCAGCGAGCGCAACCTCGATCTCGAGGATGCCCCTGAACTGCTGAACGAGGACCCCTACGGCAACTGGATCATCCGCATCCACATGGCCAATCCGGCCGAGTTGGATGAGCTGATGGACGCTGCAGCTTACGCCCAATTCATCGCGAAGTAATGGCGGGATTCTGCTATTTCCCCCATACGGGAGAAGATATCCAGCAGATGCTGGAACGGATAGGGGTCTCCTCGATGGATGACCTCTATTGCGATGTACCTGCCGAGTTCTTCCACAAGGAGGAACTGGAACTGCCGGATGCGATGTCCGAGCAGCAGGTGCGGCACTTCTTCGAATCCCTCGCCGCGATGGATCCGAAGCTCAAGGTCTTCGTGGGCGCCGGCGCGTACGACCACTACGTCCCCGCCGTCATCCCTTATATCACGTCCCGTTCCGAGTTCCTGACGGCCTATACGCCTTACCAGTGCGAAATATCTCAGGGAACCCTGCGCTACATCTTCGAATATCAGACGATGATCTGCAACCTGACGGGACTGGATGTTTCCAACGCTTCGGTTTATGATGGCCCCACGGCTGCCGCCGAAGCCATGCGCATGTGCGTGGCCTGTGCCCGGCGCAAGAATACCGTCCTGCTTTCGAAGACCCTGCTGCCTCAGGTATTGGGCGTCGTGAAGACCTATGCCAAATACGCCGGCATACGCCTGGAACTGATCGAGGCGGAAGGAGGCCGTACTTCGCTCGCAAGCCTCCGCGAAAAGTTGGAGAGCGGTGACGTGGCGGGCGCCATCGTGCCTTCCGTCAACCGGTACGGCATCATTGAGGACCTGACTGGCTTCGCCGAAGCGCTTCATGCGAAGGATGCGCTGCTGGTTCAGTATTGCGATCCGTCCGCGCTGGCCGTGCTGAAGACGCCCGCAGAATGGGACGCCGACATCGCCGTCGGTGACGGCCAGAGCCTGGGTATCCCGCTCTGCTACGGTGGCCCTTACGTGGGATTCATGGCCTGCAAGAAAGCTTATATGCGCAAGCTCCCCGGCCGTATCGTGGGGCAGACCTCCGACGCGCAGGGGCGCCGCGCTTTCGTACTGACCCTCCAGGCCCGTGAGCAGCATATCCGCCGCGAGAAAGCGACCAGCAACATCTGCTCCAACGAGTCCTTGATGGCGCTCTGGGTGACGGTATACCTCTCCCTGATGGGTCCTGAAGGAATGAGGCAGGTCAATGCCAAATCTTCGGCAGGCGCTCATTACCTCTACGAAAAACTCCTGGCGACCGGCAAGTTCGAACCCGTTTTCGACGCGCCTTTCCTCAAGGAGTTCGTGCTCAAGCCCCTCTGTGACGTCGATGAGCTCCAGCAGCGACTCTGCGACGCCGGTTTCTTCGCCGCGCTGAAGACAGAGGAAGGATATGTCAGTTTCTGTGTGACCGAAAAACACAACCGGGCGGAAATCGACGCCCTGGTCGCTGCCATATAGGAGGCCTTGGATATGAGATACTACGACAAACTTGTTTTTGAACTCTCCAAGCCCGGACGGAGCGGATTCTCCCTCTCCGGCGAATGGGCGGACGCCTCCCTGGACCTCGATCCTGCGCTGCAGCGTGCCGAAGCCCCCGTACTTCCCGAAGTCAGCGAAGTCGACGTGGTGCGCCATTATACCAACCTGTCCCAGATGAACTTCGGCGTCGATACCGGATTCTACCCGCTGGGCAGTTGTACGATGAAATACAATCCCAAGATCAATGAGGAGATCGCCTCCATGCCCGCCTTCCAGGGCCTGCATCCCTTGCAGGATCCGGAGACGGTGAAAGGAGCGCGCGCCGTCCTGGACTGGATGGACCGTCTGCTCGCGGAGATCACGGGGATGAAGCATTTCACCTTCAAGCCCTGCGCCGGCGCGCACGGCGAACTGACCGGCCTGATGATCATGCGGGAGTATCATCTCTCCCGCGGCGATGAGGCCCGCACCAAGGTCATTGTCCCCGACAGCGCTCACGGCACCAATCCGGCGAGCGCGGCAGTCTGTGGCCTTGAGATCGTGGAAGTCAAGTCCAACGCGGCCGGCCTGGTCGACGTAGAGGAACTCAAACCCCTGCTCGGACCGGATATCGCCGGCATCATGATGACCAACCCCAACACCTTGGGCCTCTTCGAAAAGGACATCAAGGAAATCGCGGCGTTGGTGCACGGTTGCGGAGGCCTGCTCTATTATGACGGAGCCAACATGAACCCGCTCCTGGGCGCCGTGCGTCCGGGCGACATGGGTTTCGATATCATGCATCTGAACCTGCATAAGACGTTCTCCACCCCTCATGGCGGCGGAGGTCCCGGCAGCGGTCCGGTCGGAGTCGCGGAGCGCCTGGTGCCCTTCTTGGGCGTCAACACCTCCGGTTTCCATGGCAATTTCGGCGTGATCCTGCGTGCCTTGGCTTATATCCTGATGCTTGGACGGCAGAACGTCCACCTGGCGGGGCGCCTCGCGACGCTGAACGCCAATTACATCAAGGAATGCCTGCGGGATGCCTACAAGCTTCCGATCGACAGTGTGTGCAAACACGAATTCGTCTTCGACGGCCTGATCAACGACGGGGCCTGTGAAGGAAAGGCGGGCGCTACGACGCTCGACGTGGCCAAACGCCTGCTGGACTTCGGATACCATGCGCCGACCATCTATTTCCCGCTCCTGTTCCATCAGGCGCTGATGATCGAGCCTACGGAGACCGAGTCCAAGGAGACCCTGGATGATTTCATCGCCGTGATGCATAAGATCGCCGAGGAAGCGGCTGCGGATCCAGACATCCTGCACGCCGCTCCGCACAATGCGCCGATTTCCCGGCCCGATGAGACGGCGGCGGCCCGCAACCCCATCCTGAAGTGGCAAGATGAGAGTTAGGCCCTTCTTTTTCCTGACTTTGTGCCTTTCCCTGGCCGTTTCGTGCTGGCGGGGAAAGGCACCGTCGGATGAACCGGAACCGGAGCCCGAACTGCCGCGCCTTGGCTTTTTCGCCGACTCGCTGCTGGTTGAGGAATGGACGGTCCAGCCGGGGGAGACCTTCACGGGTCTTTTCACCCGTCTTGGTATGGACTCCGACGAGTCTTTCCGTCTTGCCAAGGCCTGCGATTCGGTTTTTGATGTCCGCAGACTGCGGGCCGGCAATGGCCTGGAAGTGTATTTCGACAGCCTGGGCCATGACGTGAAATATGTCGTGTACAACAACGACCGTATCCACCAGACCGTCTTCAAGTGTTTCGACTCCCTGGAGGTGTGGACCTCCGACAAGGAAGTGACCTACGAGAAGAAGTTTGCCGACGTGCAGATCAAGTCTTCCCTTTGGAATGACATGACTTCGGCCGGCGCCTCTCCGTTCCTCATCCTGAAACTGTCGGACATTTATGCCTGGACGGTCGATTTCTTTGGACTTCAGGATGGCGACCGCTTCCGCATGGTCTATGGCCAGACGCTCTGCGAGAATGAAATCATTTCGGTCGACACCGTCTATTATGCCGTTTTTTCCCGTGACGGGAAGGAGGTGCCGGCCATCCTGTATGACCAGGGTGACGGGGGCAATAAATACTGGAATGCGAAGGGTGAAAGCCTGAAGAAAGCCTTCCTGAAGGCGCCGCTCCAGTTTACGCGCATCAGCTCCGGATTCTCATACGCCCGGCGCCATCCCGTGACCGGCAAGATCCGTCCCCATACCGCCATTGATTACGCGGCTCCGACCGGGACTCCGGTGATGAGCATCGGCGATGGTACGGTGCTCAGCGTCGGCTGGGCGGGGGGCGGCGGCAACACCGTCAAGATCCGCCATAATTCGTCCTACGTGACTTCCTACATGCACCTGAGCCGTTATGCCAAAGGCCTGAAGGCAGGGCAGCATGTCCATCAGGGTCAGGTGATCGGCTACGTGGGTGCGACCGGCACGGCGACGGGCCCGCATCTGGATTTCCGGGTGTACAAGGACGGTACCGCCATCAATCCGCTGAAGATGGAGTCGCCTTCCGCGGATCCGATCCGGCCGGAGAACCTTCCGGCGCTGGATTCCATGCGCAGGGTCTATGAGGCGATGGCGCTCGAACTGGCTGCCGCTGAGGAATAACCATGGATCCCGTCGCCATCTTCCGTTCGCCGTTCTCCGGCAAGTTCGGCATCCCGCGCCAGAGCGGCCTGGCCGCCGATCTGCCGGGAGAAGTGCATCTGGTGGGGGAGTACCGCAATCCGGATGCCCTTCGCGGGCTGGATCAATTCGATTATATCTGGCTGATCTGGGGCTTTTCCGCCAATGGGAAGGCCCCGGATGCGCCTTGGAAAGCGACGGTCCGTCCGCCCCGTCTCGGCGGCAACCGGCGCTTGGGTGTCTTTGCAACGCGCTCGCCTTTCCGACCCAATCCGCTGGGCCTTTCATCCGTCCGTCTGGAGCGTGTGGATGTGGAGAGAATGGTCTTGTATGTGCGCGGTGCCGACCTGATGGACGGGACGCCGGTTTATGACATTAAGCCTTATCTGGCTTATACGGACGCCCATCCGGACGCGGCGGGGGGCTTCACCGATGCCACGGCCTGGGAGGGTCTGGAAGTGGTCTTCCCGGAGCCGCTCTCTGCCTTGTTCTCCGTCGGCGAGTTGTCTGCTCTCAAGACCTCGCTGTCCCTGGATCCCCGCCCTCACTATCAGGATGATCCGGAAAAAGAATACGGCCTGACATTCGCAGGCCGTAATATCAAGTTTAAGGTTGCCGACGGTGTCTTGACCGTCACGGCAGTGGAATAATCCCTAGAAGCAAAATTTGATGCCGAGGCCGACATTCCAGAAGAAGAACCTCGGCTGGGGCAATGCGTTGAGGAAGGGACGGTAATCCAGGGAGAAGGCAATCGGCGCGCTGTATAGCTTGTATTCAAGCCCGACGACACCGGCTACGCCCAGGACCATCGATCCGTAATTGTCACTTTCTTCCTTCGTCATCGTTGCGGCACCGATATGGGCGCCGAGACCGTAATAGAGCAGGAATCCGTCGTTGATGACGGGCTGGTTCCACTCATACAGGAGGGAGAACACGCTGGCCCTAAGCATACGGTCCCGGGGATACTGGAAGTTGTATGTGAATTCCAGGGCATTGTAGTCGCTGAGGATATGCTTCAGGGTTACGCCGCTGTCGTTGCCGCCACCGCGGACTCCGATAGCCCAGTTATAATCTTGTGCCTTCGCTCCCAGACTGAAAAGGCAGAGCAGGGAGATCAAGAGATATTTCTTCATTGTTTCTTCTGTTTGGTTTCTTGACAAAGATAAGCTTTTTTTACCAAAGCCGTTTCGGACAGCCTTATTTTTTAGACAAATAAATAGCGGCTGATCGGGCGCAGATCCATCCCGTCGTCCAGGCGGCCTGCAGGTTGAACCCGCCGGTGACTGCATCGATGTCCAGCACTTCACCGGCCATGAAAAGGCCTGGCTGCTTCCGGACGGCGAGCGTGGAAGGGTCCAGCTCGCGGAGAGACACACCGCCGCAGGTGACGAATTCCTCCTTGAAAGCGGCCCGGCCGGTGATGCGATAGCAGTCGTTGGTCAGGGTGCTGATGAGGCGGTTGAGGCCTTTCCCGCCCAGCTCTGCCCAGCGGATGTCCGTCCTCAAGCCGCTGCGGATGAGCAGGTGCTCCCAGAGACGCGCCGGAAGACCGGGAAGGGGTGTGTTGGCCGCCATCTTTCGTGCATTCGAAGCGGCAAGGATGCCGATACTTTCCCGAAGGACTTGTTCGCCGGTCCCGGTCCAGTTGACGGACAGGGAGGCCCGATAGCCGCATTCGGAGAGGTAACGGGCTGCGTATGAGGACAGTTTGAGCGTGGCTGGACCGCCGAAGCCCCAGTCTGTGAGCAGAAGGGGAGCGGCGGCCCGGAAGGCTGTGCCCGGGATCGAAAGGGCGGCGTCGGGCGCGACGGTTCCCATGAGCGCCTTCAACGCGCTGTCATCGGTCTTCAGGGTGAACAGGGAAGGGACGGGCTCTTCGATTTCCAGGTTCAGCGAGGAGAGGAAATCAAGCCCGGAGCGTTTCGGACTGCCGCCCGTTGCGACGATGACGACATCGGAAGAATCCAGGACTGGCCGGATGTCGCTGATACGGCTGTCGCAACGGATGCGGATGCCTTCCCGCTCCATCCTGCGCAGCAGGGCGCGGACGACTTGCATCGCATCACCCGAGGCAGGAAAGATACGCCCGCCGTCTTCTTCCGTCAGGCGTATTCCTTCGGCTTCGAACCAGCGCATCGTGTCTTCCGGGCCGAATTCCTTCAAGGCGCCTTTCATCAGCCGGAAACCGCGGGGATAGGCTTCCCGCAAGTCGTTGATCCGGGCGAAGGTGTTGGTCAGGTTGCAGCGTCCGCCACCGGTCAGCGCGAGTTTGACAAGGGGCTTGGGACCGGCCTCCAGGACTGTTATTTCAGTCTCCGGAGAACGGCGTTTCAACTCGATGGCGGCCAGGCAGCCGGCCGCACCGGCTCCGATGATGGTAGCTCTTTTCATAGTTATTCAAAGTTATGAATAAATATTGATTTTTGGTATTTTCCATTTTTTTTTCTAAACTTGCAACTCATTGCGCCTAACTGCGCGCACGCGATACGCATACAATTATTTTGTTTTAACTATAACGTCTTATGAGAAAATCATTTAAGTGGATCTTCACGGCTTCGCTCGTCGCGTTTGCCGTGATCGGTTGTGCGAAGCAGGGCGACCTCGAGAAGGTCGTCTCCCGTGTCGACAACATCGAAAACCGTGTCGGCGTTCTTGAAGAAGCCGTCAAGCAGCTGAATGAGACGGACGTTCCCAGTCTGCGGGAACTGGTCCGTGCTATCCAGAACAACATCACCGTCACCTCCGTCGTGGAGACCGAGGACGGTTATACGATCAATTTCTCCGACGGCACCACCGCCGTTCTCCGCAACGGAAAGAACGGTAAGGACGGCCGCGACGGTGTCGACGGTATCGACGGCGTCAACGGTGAGGATGGTACCAACGGTACTGATGGTGTGGACGGCGTAGATGGTGAGACTCCCGTAATCGGCATCACCCTTGTCGACGGCGTATACGTCTGGACCGTCAATGGTGAGATCCTGAAGGACAACGACGGCAAGCCCATCCCCGTGACGGGCAATGACGGCAAGGATGGTACCAATGGTACAGATGGTACGGACGGCGTCACCCCTCTGTTCGGCATTCTCGATGGCCACTGGGTCGTTTCCTATGACAATGGCGACACCTGGAAGACCCTCGGTCTGACCAGCGACACGGACTATTCCGCCTATATCGATCCTGACAAGGAGACGGATGACTACATCGTCCTCGTAGTCGGTGCGACCGAGGTCCAGATCCCTAAGGAGAAGGCCTTCACCCTGACCTTTACGACGATCCAGAACAACGGTGTCAACGCCGGTGAGACCGTCGCGTTCCCTTACACTATCGCCGGTGTCAACGCCAGCGACGAGACGGATGTCGACGTGATCGGCATCATCGGTGACTGGACTGCAGAGGTCGTCCCGACCGACAATGCTTCCGGTGTCCTGAATGTGACGGCTACCGAGAACGGTACGGCTAAGGTTACCGTCTATGCCGCCAACCACAAGGGTAAGGCCGACATCCGCACCCTCAAGTTCGAGGGCGGTGTGCTCGAGGCTGTCATTGAAACCCACGATATCGAATGGGAAGGCGGCGAACTCAATCTGTTCGTCAAGACCAACGTCGCGTATGATGTCGTCGTCCCTGCCGCTGCCCAGGAATGGATCAGCGTCGCCCCGGCCACCCGTGTCCGCGTGGATTCCCTGTTGATCACCGTTGCGAAGAATGAGACCGGTGCCTACCGTCAGGCGACCCTGAAGGTCGTTGACAGCAAGGGCGTTTCCGTCAAGGATATCGAAATCCTCCAATATGCCAATCCTGAGGCCGCCACGGATCTTGCATCCGTCGCCGCTCTTCCGGATGACAAGGCTGTCGCCGTCAATCAGGTGACCGTCGTCGCCGCCTCCAAGGTCAGCACCATCGTCACCGACGGTGAGGCTTTCATGTATGTGACCAACTATACCGGTACCCCGGGCACCGTCATCGACGTGACCGGTACGAAGAAGACCGATGACCTTGAGCTTGCATTCGTCGAGGCCTCTGAGGTGAAAGTCAATGCCGAGGCAGAGCCGGTCGAGGTGGATAAAAAAGAGAATTATTATTACTATGGCTACGGCTCCAATGGCCTTACCTTCTTCTACACTGCCAACAATGGTTACGTTTCCGAGAAGGACGGAGTGTATTATGTGACCGCTTATGTGGAGCCCCAGCAGTTTGTTATCGAGGATCCGACCCAGGATCTGAGCGCCCTGGTCGGCAAGTTCGTCGCCATGAGCGGCTGGGTCAAGGTCGTTGATTACGAAGAAGATGTCAAGGAAGACATCATCACGGTCCTGACCGATATCCACGAGATCGTGTTTGCAGAGGAGACTGGCTGGAAACTCTATTATGCCGGAATGACCTCTGATGAAGCTGATTATCCTGAAGTGATTGGAAACGAAGTCTCCAATCCAACGGAGGACAGTTATTATGAGCTTGTCGTGGTTGACGCGGAAGAAGCTGCAGCTACCTACGAAAGCCTGGATGAAATGGTTGCCACCCTTGCCTACAATACTTCTGACGATCTCCTCTGGTACCTTACGCGCTATGCCTCCTCCGGCTATGACTTCGTGTTCAACTACTTTGCCCACAATGAATCTGCCGAGGACCATCTTGAAGAGCTCGATTTTGGTACGTATTATCTCTTGGCCGTAGGTTTGGATACGGAAGGACGTATCAGCGGCAAGTACGCTATCACATCTTTCGAAAAGAAGGACCCGTCCGTATTCGCGAAATATGAAGACTTCCTGGGTGAGTGGATCCTGGCTGGCTCCACAATCGAGATCGCGGCGAAAGAAAATGGAAAGACCTACTCTATCACCGGCCTTCCCGGCTATGATGGTAACAACTATCCTGCCGTCGAGGCTGTTTACGATGCCGAAAAAGGAAAGTTCACGCTTACCGAACAAAGTCTTAAGGATTACACTAACAGCAACTATGGTGCTTGCAAACGTATCCTGCAAGGTGTATTCACTTATGGTTCGGATTACGGGTATTTCTGGTTCAACAGCGAAGATGAAGGGGACCAGCCTCAGGTCATCCTGACAGGTTCTTTGATGGATACCGGTGAAGTCAAACTATCATCCGGCTCCTGCCCGTATGGCTCTTTCACAGGTTTCCGTTATGCCTGGGTCATTGTCAATGAAAGCAGTGCATATTACAGGAACGGTGGTACCCAGAGCACGATTGCCCTGCCCAATCTTATGACTAGGCCGCAGGTTGATATGGATGCCTACAACAAATGGATAGGAAACTGGACCGTAGGGACTGATTCCTGGTCAATCCAGAAGGCAGAGGAAGGCAGGACCTTCACTGTGACTGGTATTTGCGGAACTGACATCCCTTATGAAGCACGCTTCAATATAACCACCAATGAGTTCGAGCTTTATGAGCAAGAAACTGACGTCACTGTTGAAGTCAGTGTCGGTGGCGTACCTACCGAACTTGTGGTTTGTCTGTTCGGCAGGTTTGTTTATTCAGATGGGAACACTTATTACAGCGGCAGTGGTCTTAAGATGGCTTCTGCCTCACTCCCGGCAAACGGATCGACGACCCTTAATCCCGGTCCGACCGGATTTGGCATGGATTTCAGCGATATATGCACCTTTGGTGTTGATCCTTCTAACGGAAAGGTATACCGTATCACGGATGTCTTGGCCTTGCCTGTTTCCATGAGTGTTGCCAGTGGCTCTTCCGTGAAACCCGCATCCATTGGTTCTTCGTCTCAGACTGATGCCTTTATCTCTGTATCGGCCAACAAGTTTGAGAAAGTGGCGGCATCGATGAAGTTCCAATCTTCCGAGTCCGTGTCTCTCCGTAAAAGCGGTAAGAGTTTCTCCAAAGCCGTCAAGTTTTAAGCGGCTACAGAGCCAAGATTAATAGCTTATGAAAAAACTGAGATATATTCTCACGTTACTAGCGCTTGCGTTCACGGCGTTGGTCGCGTCGGCCCAGAACCGGACGGTGAAGGGTAACGTGACCTTCGCCGCAGACGGGACGCCGGTCGTGGGCTGCTACGTGTCCGTCGAGGGCACGAAGATCGGCGGCGTCACGGACCTGGACGGAAACTTCGAGATTCCGGGCGTTCCCCAGAGTGCCAAGTACGTAATCGCGTCTTTCGTAGGCGCGAAAGAGGCCCGAGTCCCGATTGCTCCCAACATGAAGATCGTCCTCGAGGACGATGCTGAATTGCTGGAGGGAGCCATCGCGACCGGTATGTACACGGTGGACCGCCGTATGAACACCGGTTCCGCCGTGAAAGTCGATGCCAAGGAGGCGAACATCAGCGGTATGGCGGATATCTCCCGTTCACTGGAAGGCCGCGCCGCCGGTGTTTCGGTGCAGAACGTTTCCGGTACCTTCGGAACGGCGCCGAAGATCCGCGTCCGCGGTGCGACCTCCATCTATGGTTCCTCCAAGCCTTTGTGGGTCGTGGATGGCGTTATCATGGAGGATGTCGTGGACGTCAGCGCGGACGACCTTTCGTCCGGTGACGCCAACACCCTGATCTCCTCGGCCATCGCCGGCTTGAACTCTGACGACATCGAGTCCTTCGATATTTTGAAGGACGGTTCCGCTACCTCTATATATGGCGCGCGCGCTATGGCGGGCGTTATCGTCGTGACGACCAAGAAGGGTACGGCCGGTTCCAGCAAGATCAGCTACACCGGTGAGTATACCTACCGTCTCAAGCCGAGCTACAACACCTTCAATATCATGAACTCCCAGGACCAGATGGAAATCTACCAGGAGCTCCAGCAGAAGGGTTATCTCAACTACGCCGAGACGGCCAACTCCAGCAACAGCGGTATCTATGGCAAGATGTACCAGCTCATCACCCAGTATGATGAGAGCAGCGGTACCTTCGGCCTGGCCAACACCGAGGCCGCCCGTAACGCTTACCTGCGCGCTGCCGAGTTCCGCAACACCGACTGGTTCGACATCCTGTTCAACCATTCCCTGCAGCACAACCACTCCGTGAGTGTGTCCGGCGGTTCCGGGAAGGGTACCTATTATGCCTCCCTGTCCGCCCTGGCCGATCCGGGTTGGACGCTTCAGAGCAAGGTGAACCGTTATACCGGCAACCTCAATGTGACCTACAAGCTCTCCGAGAAACTGTCGGCCAACCTGATCAGCAACGCGTCCTATCGTTCGCAGCGTGCTCCGGGTACCATCAACAGTGAGATGGACGTCGTTTCCGGTGAGGTGAAGCGTGATTTCGACATCAACCCTTATTCCTACGCGCTCAACACTTCCCGCGCGCTGGACCCGAATGAGTTCTACACGCGCAACTATGCGAGGTTCAACATCCTGCATGAGTTGGACAACAACTATATCGACCTGGATGTCCATGACCTTCGCGTACAGGGTGAATTGAAGTACAAGCCGATCCCTCATCTGGACCTGAGTGCGCTGGCTGCCTACAAGGCGACCACCACTTCACAGGAGCATTACATCAAGGACGGCGCCAACCAGGCTCTCGCATACCGCGAGATGTCCACGGCCTCCATCCGTGACGTCAACCCCTTCCTGTATACGGATCCGGAGAATCCATACGCACTGCCGATCACGGTATTGCCCGTCGGTGGTATCTATGAGCGTTCCGACAACAAGATGAACAGCTGGGACATCCGTACCACGGCGACCTACAACAACACCTTCTTCACGGACCACATCGTGAACCTGTTCGGCGGTGCCGAAATCAACAACATCGACCGTCACAGCATCTGGTTCCGCGGATGGGGCATGCAGTACGACTTCGGCGAGATCGCCAATTACGACTGGCACGTGTTCAAGCAGGGTGCGGAAGAGAATACCCAGTATTTCACGATGGTCAATACCTGCACCCGCAGCATCGCGTTCTTCGCCAACGGTACCTATTCTTATAAAGGCAAGTATACGCTGAACGGTACCTACCGTTATGAAGGTACGAACGGTCTGGGTAAGGCCCGTACCGCGCGCTGGCTGCCTACATGGAACGTTTCGGCTGCCTGGAACATGCACGAGGAGCCTTGGATGAAGAACCTTTATCCGACTGTCACCCACCTGATGCTCAAGGGTTCCTACTCCCTGACCGGTGACCGTCCGAGCGTTTCCAATGCGGAAGTCGTCGTCGGTGCGACCAATCCCTGGCGTCCCTTTGCGGATGACAAGGAGTCGGCTCTTTATATCGAAGACATGGCCAACCCTTCGCTGACTTATGAAAAGAAACATGAGATCAACCTGGGTCTGGAGGCCGGTTTCTTCGACAACCGGATCAACTTCACCTTCGACTGGTACAAGCGTAACAACTATGACCTGATCGGTCCTGTCACGACGGTCTTCGGTACGCGTCTGGGTAACGTCGCCTCCATGGCCTCCGACGGTTATGAGATTTCCCTTACGACCAAGAACATCAAGGCGAAGGATTTCTCTTGGACGACGAACTTCATTTATTCGCACACGCACAACGTGGTCACCAAGCTGGAGAGCCAGAAGCGGGCCTTCGACCTGATTTCCGGTTCCGGTTTCGCTTTCGAGGGTTATCCTGTCCGCAGCCTGTTCTCCTATCAGTTCACCGGCTTGAACGAGGAAGGTCTCCCGACCTTCATCAGCGAGGCGGGTGAGCCTACCGTTTCCGGCGTCTACTTCCAGGAGCGGGACGAAGAGCTCCTCAAGAAGAACTTGCTCTACTCCGGCAGCGTCGATCCGACCGATGTCGGTTCCCTGGGCAATATCTTCTCTTGGAAGGGCCTCAAACTCAACGTGTATATTACGTATTCGTTCGGAAATGTGATCCGTCTGGATCCCGTGTTCCGGAGCGCCTACGATGACCTCAACTCGATGCCGAGGGAGTTCAAGAACCGTTGGACCGTTCCCGGTGACGAGAACAAGACCACGATTCCGGTCATTGCCAGCTACTGGCAGAACCGTATCCACTCCAACTCCGGCTCTTATCTGAGCTATGCGTACAACGCTTACAATTACTCCGACGCCCGTATCGCACGGGGTGATTTCGTTCGCTTGAAGGAGCTCTCCCTGGCTTACGATTTCCCGAAGTCGGTCGCCGAAGCGATGAAGTTGGGCAGCCTTGGTGTAAAGGTCCAGGCGACCAACCTCTTCCTCCTCTATTCGGATTCCAAGCTCAACGGCCAGGATCCTGAATTCTACAACACCGGTGGTGTGGCTGTTCCGCTTGCGAAGCAGTTCACTTTCACATTGCGTATCGGTCTTTAATGCATGGGAGGAATGATTATGTTTAAAATGAACAATCTTTTCAAAACCATTGCCGCCGTCATCATCCTTTCCGGTCTGACGGCTTGTGACAAGTTCCTGGACAAAATGCCGGACAACCGTGCCGAGCTCAATTCCCAGGAAAAGATCCGTGCGCTGCTGACGTCCGCTTATTCGACGGGAACCTACCTGTTCTTCAGCGAATATATGTCGGATAATGTAGATAATCTCGGTGACGATAATCCGGGAACCAACCGTTTCGTGGACCAGTGCTATACCTGGGCTGACGTCACAGAGACGGATAACGACAGCCCCAAGTATTTCTGGGAGGGTGGTTATGAAGCCATCAACACGGCCAACCAGGCTCTCGAGGCGATCGAGAAAATGGCCGGCTGTGAGGAAGGTGACCTCAACGTCAAGGCCATCGAGCAGGCCGGTCTGACCGCCGAAATGGCGGAAGCGCTGCTCTGCCGCGCCTACCACCACTTCATGCTGGTCAATTTCTTCTCGCTGAATTACAATGTCAACACCAGCGACAAGGACCTCGGTATCCCGTATATCGACCGCGTTCCCCAGGAATTGAATCCCCAGTATGACCGCGGCACTGTCGCGGAGGTCTACGACAAGATCGACAAGGACCTGGAGATCGCACTCCGCTATGTCGACGACAGTTATTACAAGGTACCCAAGTATCATTTCAACGTCAAGGCAGCCTACGCTTTCGCGTGCCGTTTCTACCTCTTCTATGAGAAGTGGGATCTGGCGGCGGAATATGCGACCAAGTGCCTGGGTTCCCAGCCTGCGCAGGTGCTGCGTAACTGGAAGTACCGCAATAGCCTGGAGAAAGACCGCGAGGTGAAGTCCAACGACTACATCAAGTCTTCCTACAGCGCCAACCTGATGCTGATGACTGCGTACACCGCTTTTGGCTACTACATGGGCTATCCCGGCATCACGAAGTACTCCCACAATGCCTTCCTGAATTTCTCGGAGATCCATTTTGCGAAGAACATCTGGGGTAACGAACAGACCGGTTGGAGAAACGTGTACTCCTGGTATTGGGAGGCTCCGGAATGGTACAGCGGCTCAACCTTCGACCAGATGGCCTTCTGGAAGATCCCTTACCTGTTCGAGTATACCGATCCTGTCGCCCGCATCGGTTACGCCCACGCCGTTTATCCGGCGTTCACGACTGACGAAACCCTGCTCAACCGGGCAGAAGCTTATGTGATGCTGGGTCGCTATGACGAGGCAGCGGCCGATCTGGATACCTGGACGCACAACCTGATCAAGCCGGCGAACTTCTCCGGTACGCTGACCCCCGAATTCATCCACGAATTCTATCAGGGTGTGGAGTACTGGACTCCTGAGGTTCCGACGATCAAGAAGCATCTCCATCCCGCTTTCGCCATCGGTGGCGAAGGTGAGCTCCGTGAGAGCATGCTCCAGTGCGTGTTGCAGTTCAAGCGTATCGAAAATTCGGCCCAGGGCCTCCGCTGGCTGGATGTCAAGCGTTACGGAATCGAGATTACCCGCCGTACGCTTCAGCCGGACCCGGATGCCGGGGATGATGATGCCGGTTTCAAACTCCTCAACGGTGCAGTCGATGTACTGACCGTGGATGATCCCCGCCGTGCCATGCAGATCCCTCCGGATACCCAGGCCGCCGGAATCGCCCCGAACCCCCGTTAATCTTAAAAGCTGAAAGATATGAAGAAATATATATACAGCATTGCGATTGTCCTTGCCGCACTCTGCGCCTCCTCCTGTCTGAATGACAAGATTGAGGACGAGAGCGTCATCAAGGATTCTACGGTGGAGCAGAACGATTTTGACAGATGGCTGGAAGCTAATTTCCTCAAGCCTTACAACATCGAATTCAAGTACCGTTATGCATTGAATGAATCCGACATGGGTTTCTATACGGTGCCGGCAGACGTCGAGTCTTCCGTCATCTATGCCCATCTGGTGAAGTATCTTTGCATCGATACCTACGATGAAGTTGCCGGAGTCGCTTTCACCCGTTCCTATTTCCCCAAGATGTTCTTCCTGATCGGTACCTGGGAGTATCGTAACAACGGAAGCATCGTCCTCGGTACCGCCGAGGCCGGTAAGAAGATCATGCTGGCCGGTG
>JAEEGI010012315.1_pt1 | contig 18322 bp, 17 predicted proteins | sample 8958751 | NCBI WGS metagenome assembly JAEEGI01 (sample SAMN16246545, study PRJNA631951) | gut metagenome | biome: gut microbiome; feature: rumen; material: KS-attached | host: Bos | place: Iran: Karaj | collected 2018-10 | reverse complement strand
GGATTTCGGCCAGAACGCGGCCGCAGTGCCAGCATTCGAGTTCAAGGCCGCCGAAGGCACAGTTCTCACCTGCCTCCCTGGCGAACTTGTGAACGACGGCAACGGCGCCCGCAGCCGCGGCATGGACGGCCCGGAGGGCAGCGTGCACAGGGAGAATCTGCGCATTGCATCCGACTGCATCCGCCTGGACTACACCTTTGACGGAAAGGGCTGGGAGAGTTATATCCCCACCCATACTTTCTTCGGCTACCGTTTTGTTTCAATAACCGCAAGCGCGGAAGTAAAGATCCGAAAGATCCGTTCAATTCCCGTAACTTCCATCACTGCCGATATGGAAACGGGCAAGATCTCCACAGGAAACGAGCTCATCAACAAACTCATATCCAACACCTACTGGGGCCAGCTCTCCAACTATCTTTCCGTTCCCACGGACTGCCCCCAGCGCAACGAGCGCCTTGGCTGGATGGCCGATACCCAGGTATTTGCGGAAACCGGCACCTTCTTCGCCAACACCGATGCCTTCTTCCACAAATGGACCCGCGACGTTCGCGACTGCCAGAGTGAGGAAGGCGGATTCCCCGGAGTGGCGCCTTTCGGAATGTTCGGATCCGGACACAATTCCACCATGCGCCTTGGCTGGACCGACGCTGCGGTAATCGTCCCCTGGACCGTGTGGAAACAGTTCGGCGACGTTGAAATAGTGAACGAGAACTGGGACGCCATGGAGCGCTTCCTCGCCCATGTTGCCGAAACCCGCTACGAGCATACCGCCATTCTGGATGAATGCGGAGACTACCAGTGGGCCGACTGGCTCAGCTACGAGCCCCTGGAGACCCAGAGCCACCGCGCCCAGACGGAAAAGGATGCCAACGGAAAGCGTTATCCGCTTCCGGAGGCCATCCAGTACTGGAATTACCTTGGCGCATGCTACTGGATTCTCGATGCCGGGATGATGGCCGACATGGCAGGGGCAAGCGGAAGGGATGCATCGGTATATGAAGCCATGATAGTGGATGCCAAAAAGTACATCCAGGAGAATTATCTTGGAGCCGACGGCATCTTCACCACCGAAATTCTGAACACGATGCAGACCCCCGCCATTTTCGCCCTCAAGCTCGGCCTTGTGGAAGGAGAGGCCCGCGAAGCGATGATTGCTCGCCTTCGTGAGAACTTCGCCCAGCACGACGGGTGCCTGCAAACCGGCTTCCTTGGCACTTCCATCCTTATGCAGACACTTACCGAAAACGGCATGGCCGATATCGCCTACGATCTCCTTTTCCAGCGCAAGAACCCCAGCTGGCTGTATTCCGTGGACAATGGCGCAACCACAATCTGGGAGCGCTGGAACAGCTACACTCTGGAAGAGGGAATGGCCTCCAAGGGCATGAACAGCTTTAACCATTATGCCTACGGCTGCGTTTGCGAATGGATTTGGGAAACCGTGGCCGGCATTGCCGCAGACCCTGCACAGCCCGGCTTCAAGCATATTATCATGAAACCCATCCCGGACAAGAGGCTGGGGCACGTAGATGCACAGTACAAGAGTGCAGCAGGCCTTATCAAGAGTTCCTGGAAGTATGAAGGAGACACCTGCGTGTGGTCCTTCACAATTCCTGAAGGGGCAACCGCAACGGTTACTCTTCCCGGGGCATCCGAGTCCAAAGAATACGAAGCAGGTTCATACACGCTTAACATTAAATTGCCATGAAACGATTCCTTCTGGTATTTGCGAGCCTTTGGCTCAGCGTTTCCGTTTTTGCTCAGCAGCGCGAGTACATCTGGCCCAAGAAGAACATGCCGGACGCCTCCCCCCTGCAGATTGCCGCCATGACGTCGGAGTCCAAGCAGGAAGGCTTCAAGCCGGATAAGCATCGCAGGCCTTTCCTGGAGTGGTTCGACGCTCCCACAAATCCTAACGGCACATGCATGATCCTCATTTCCGGCGGCGCGTACAACAGCACCTGCGACATGAGCCTGATTGAGTTGTGGCGTACTGAACTCACCGCCCGCGGCGTCCAGTGCGTGAACCTTGTGTACCGCACCCCGCGCCCGGAAGGCATTCCGTATTACCAGACGGCATGGGAAGACGGGCAGAGAGCCGTGCGCCTTGTACGCAATCAGGCGGCCAAACGCGGCTACGACCCAGAGAGAATTGGCGTTGTGGGAATGTCGGCAGGCGGCCATCTGAGCCTTCTTCTGGCCACCAATTCACAGACTCCCGCTTATGAGCGCATAGACGCAGTTGACGATGTTCCCTGCCACATCAACCTGTCCATTCTGAACGCTCCGGCATACATCACTTCCGATGCCGATGAGTTCGGCACCCCCGCTTCCCGCGAGGGCTATGGGCTGGACGTTACCCTCAGCAACATCTTCAACTTCGACGAGAAAACCTGCCCGATGAGCCTCCACCACGGCGGCATCGACAAGTATTCTCCTAACGGCTCCACGCTGGTGTACCGCAGGCTCCGCCGCATGGGAATTCCGGCCGAACTTCACCTCTACCCCAATAAGAAACACGGGGCCTATGGCTTTGACAGGGCTCTTGAATTCATGACGCAGATGGGCTTCATGGGGCCTCTGGAGGAGGAAGTGAAACTCTCCGGCCGCTTCACCAGCGACGACGACAGGGCTGAGTACTATAAGGAATTTGTCTGGCCGGAGGGCAAGACTCCCTGCTTCCAGGAAAGCCAGTGCGTTCCCTATATCGAATGGCACATCCCCGCCGTTCGCAAAACGGATGCGATTCAGATTATCTACTCCGGCGGCGGATACGACAAGAACAACCCGGACGGATTTGAAGTGGCTCCCGCTCGCCGCTATCTGAACGCAATGGGAATAACGGTGGTTACCCTGAAGTACCGCACGCCCCGCCCTGCCGCGCCTCTGGCAAAGCACACAACCGCTTGGCAGGACCTTCAGAGGGCCATCCGCATCGTCCGCAGCGAGGCCGCCAGCCATGGCCTCAATCCAGACAAAATCGGCATAATGGGTTCATCGGCAGGAGGACATCTCACCCTGATGGGCGTCACATCGTCCCGCCACAGGGCTTATGCGCGTATTGACGACATCGACAAACTCCCCTGCAATGTGCAGTGGGGAATCGGCATTTATCCGGCATATGTGCTGAGCGACGGATTCGACCAGCATAACACAACCAGCGGCAATGACGATGATTTGTATATAGCCCCCGAGTTCTCCTTCGACCTTGACACCGCCCCCATGCTATTCATTCACGGCGATGCAGACAAATGGTCCACGATGGGCTCCGTGCGCGTTTGGGAAAAGATGCGCAGCATGGGAATACAGTGCGAACTCCACACTCTGGCGCTTCGTCCCCACTGCTTCCAGCGCAATGCCTCCCCCGGTACAGGCAGTTACACCTGGCTGGACCGTATCGGCGAATATCTCACCGAACTGCTCAAACTGGAATAATTTTATTAACTTTGCGCCCTGTTAGCAGTGTATACAAGTATGCAGGACATTAGAAACATAGCAATAATCGCCCATGTAGACCACGGCAAAACCACGCTGGTGGACCGCATGATCTATCAGGCGAACCTCGTTCGCAGGCCGGAAGACCTTGGGAATCTTATCCTCGACAGCAACGACCTCGAGCGCGAAAGGGGCATCACCATCCTCGCCAAGAACGTTTCCGTTACCTATAAGGGCGTGAAAATCAACATCATCGACACTCCGGGGCACAGCGATTTCGGCGGAGAGGTGGAAAGGGTGCTTAACATGGCGGATGGTGTTCTGCTGCTTGTGGATGCCTTCGAGGGCTGTATGCCGCAGACACGCTTCGTGCTGAACAAGGCCATCGACATGGGAAAGAAACCCATCGTGGTGATTAACAAGGTGGATAAACCCAACTGCCGCCCGGACGAGGTACAGGAGGATGTGTTCGACCTCATGTTCAATCTTGGCGCAACGGAAGAGCAGCTCGAGTTCAAAACCGTTTACGGCAGCGCAAAGCAGGGCTGGATGTCGCTTGATTGGCGTAAACCCACCACCGACATCACCGCCCTTCTGGATACTATCCTCGAGGAAATCCCCGCTCCCGCCCAGAACGAGGGCACTCCCCAGATGCTTGTTTCATCTCTGGAATACAGCCCTTACGTTGGCAGGATAGCGATTGGTCGCATCACGCGGGGCACTTTGCGCACCGGCATGCCGGTTTCTCTGTGCAAGCGCTACGACATAGTGGAGAAGTCCAAGATCAAGCAGCTCATGGTGTTCGAAGGCCTGGGCAAGGCTAATGTCGATGAGGTCCAGTGCGGAGATATCTGTGCTGTAGTTGGCATCGAAGGATTTGAAATCGGCGACACCATTGCCGACTTCGAGAACCCGGAGGCCCTCCCTCCCATCGCCGTGGACGAGCCCACGATGAGCATGCTGTTCATGATCAACAATTCGCCTTTCTTCGGTAAAGACGGCAAATACGTTACTTCCAGGCACATCAAAGAGCGTCTGGAGAAGGAGTTGGAGAAGAATCTGGCGCTGCGCGTGAAGCCCGGCGTGAATGCAGATTCCTTTGTAGTGTATGGCCGAGGCGTTCTGCATCTTTCCGTTCTAATCGAGACCATGAGGCGTGAAGGCTTCGAGCTTCAGGTGGGCCAGCCCAAGGTGCTGGACAAAACCATCGGCGGAGTTCGCTGCGAGCCTATTGAGGAACTGTCTATTGAGGTTCCGGAGCAGTTCGTTGGCGCCGCCATCGAGCTTTCCACCCGCCGCAAAGGCGCTCTGATCCGTATGGAACCCCGCGGAGACCGCACCCTGCTGGAGTTTGAGATTCCCACCCGTGGCCTTATGGGGCTCCGTTCGAATCTTCTCACAGCAACCCAGGGAGAGGCCGTCGTTGCGCATCGCTTCAAGGAGTATCAGCCCTACAAGGGCGATATCGAGATGAGGGTGAATGGCTCACTGGTTTCTTTGGAAACCGGCGAGGCTATCGCATACTCGATGAACAAGCTTCTGGACCGTGGCCGATTCTTCGTGGAGCCCGGCGAGGAAATCTACGGAGGCCAGGTGGTTGGTGAACACACCCGCGACAGGGACCTGAACATCAACATCTGCAAGACCAAGAAGCTCACCAACGTGCGTGCATCGGGCTCGGACGAGAAAGTGATACTGCCTCCTGCTGTGAAATTCTCGCTTGAGGAAGCCCTCGAATACATCCAGGAAGACGAGCTTGTGGAGATTACTCCCAACCACATGAGAATGCGCAAGATTCTCCTCGATCCGCTGGACCGCAAGAGAAATTCTCCCGCTGAGGATTGATTTTCGGAAAATTATTCTTATCTTTGCACCCCTTAATCTGTTTTCAGGCGATGACAGCGATGATCTTACCCTTGAACGGTTGGGCCGCCCAGAAACTGCAGAAGAGTTTCAAGGCGGATGTGGAGTTCTTTAAAGCATTTGAGAATGAGGAGATTATAGGGGCCGATGTGAACGTTCAGTGCACAGCCTCCAAGCGTGGCCAGGACATTCTTCTGGACCTTGCGATGGAAGGCACAGTCACGGTTGTGTGCGACCGCTGCCTTGATAATCTGGACCTCCCCGTTTCCGTTTCCGCGGCACTTGTGTCACGAACGGAAGAAGGCGGGGAAGAAAGTGCAGACGGGCGTGAAGTCATTCTGCACGAGGTCACAGACAAGGAGATAGATCTCAGCCAGATAGTGTACGACTATATCTGCCTGTCCCTCCCCATGCAAAGGGTTCACCCGGAAGGCAAGTGCAATCCGGAAGTGGTCCGTCACCTGGGCCGCACCATAGAGGTGCCGGATTCGGTGGAAGACGATGCCGCGAACCCCTTCTCAGTGCTTAAAGGACTTTTTAACGGCAAATAACAAATTAAAAAACATAAACAATGGCACATCCGAAACATAAACTCTCCAAGCAGAGAAGAGACAAAAGGCGTACTCACGACCACGCTGCAGTACCCACCCTGGCTGCCTGCCCCAACTGCGGAGCAACCATCATGTATCACCGTGTATGCCCCGAGTGCGGCTACTATCGCGGTCGTCAGATTGTAGAAAAGAGCGCCGAGTAATCAGCGCTTTTTACGATTGTCATTTCGAGCTCAGTCGAGACCTGAGTTTACGAAAGATAGCTTTAGCTAAAATCTCAATCACCGATGGCCTCATAGTTCAACGGATAGAACGGAAGTTTCCTAAACTTTAAATCGAGGTTCGATTCCTCGTGGGGCTACGAAAAATTGCTGGCTTTTGGGCCAGCATTTTTCGTTTCGTCCACGTTTTTGCCAGATATCGTGGATGAGAAATCAGGCATTTTCACTATCTTCGCATTATGGCAGACTATTACAGACATTTCAAAGGCGGCAAGTACAAGCTCCTGGGTATTGCAAAGGACAGTGAGACCCTGGAGAAGATGGTCGTATATCAGGCTCTATATGGTGAAGGTGAATTGTGGGTTCGGCCTTATGATATGTTTTTCGGTACTGTCGAGAGGGATGGAAAGGTCATGCAGCGTTTCACCAGGATAACGGAGGAAGAAGCACTATGACTTTTCTAATCGAATCCATCATTGCCTGCGCCCTGTTTACGCTCTTTGTGTTCCTTATGTCCAGGAATCCCATCAAGAGCATATTCAACTATCCACCTGCAATAATCGAACGCTGCAAAACCCTCGGACTGGTTGATGATAGTAATATGCCTGGTGGTGCCGTTTTCTACCTTAAGAAGACAACGGCGCTACTTGTGTTTGGTGTGCTTTTGGGCTTGCTGGTTCGTTATATCAATCATTGCGAAACATTCTGGTGTGGCGTGTTAACTTCCTATGCACTTTGGAATGTGGTGAATTGGTTCGATGCTCTTGTTCTGGACTGCATCTGGTTCTGTCATGACCCCCATTTCATAATCCCTGGAACTGAAGACATGACAGCTGCTTACCATGATTACTGGTTTCATATCAAAGGTTCTCTCATCGGTATGGTACTGGCAATTCCCTCTGTCCTCATTGCCGGAGTAATTGTAATCCTATGAATAACGTAAGAATCACAGCCATAAGAAAAGCATCATACCCGGACTTGATTGCCCAGTATGAGAATCCTATCGAGCATACCTGTGATGTTCAGGAAGGCCAGCAGTGGATTTCGGTAGATGGTAAATGTCCGGAGGGTATGTGTCCTGAAGCTTGGAAGTCTATGAGGGAATTTGTAGAGGCCCTGGCACGTGGAGAGGGTAATTTCTTCGATGGATGGATGAAGAATCCCCTGAGCGCCATGATCTCCTGCAACGACGGATTCAGGCCAGTCAGTTTCTATCTGGAGGTGGTGGAGTAAAATGTGTATGAAACTTGACGAAAAGTGGATAAGAGCCCATCTGCCGAATACTAGTTGGGAAATGTTTTGAAAGAATAATTTGGAATTATGCAACAAAAACATTATGTTTGCATTGCATAATTATTTTATATGGAATTTGTAGACCGACAAAAGGAACAACAGCGGCTGAAGGAACTCCTTCACCGTGATTCACCGCAGTTTATCATTGTCAGGGGACGACGCAGGATAGGCAAGTCGGCATTGATAGGAAGGGTCCTTGACGATGATGACATCTATTATGAGGCTGACAGAACCGCTGCGCCCAACCAAATGCGCGTGTTTTCACAAGTGGTAAGCAGTCAGTTTCCCGGTTTCGCCGATGCCGTTTACGCGGATTGGAAGGCCCTGCTAAAGGCTATCAATCATAGGGTTACGGGCCCGCTGACCGTGTGCCTGGATGAATTCCCCTACCTTGTAGAGAACACGCCGGCTCTCCCTTCTATCATACAGGGATTGCTTGACGATGATAAAGAGCCGTTACGGTACAATCTGATTCTCTGCGGCTCCTCGCAGCAGATGATGTACAACCTGACACACGACGAGTCTTCACCGCTTTTCGGAAGGGATGATTCCGATTTCAATATGAGGCCGATCGCGGCTCCATTCCTTTCGGAGGCCTTGAATCTGGATCCCCTGGAGACGGTGGAGAACTACGCATTATGGGGCGGCGTTCCCCGTTACTGGAAATTGAGGGAAGGTTGTTCAAGCCTAAGAGATGCCATTGACACCCATATCTTCTCCAATATGGGGACACTTTATGAAGAACCGCATCATCTTTTCCGGGATGATATCAGGGACCCGGTGAAGACATCGACCATTATGTCAATTGTCGGGAATGGCATACATCGGCTTTCCGAGATAGCGTCCAGGTGCAATGAGCCTGCTACAAATCTGTCAAGGCCGCTGGCCAAGCTACTGGATTTAGGCTACTTGGAAAAGGACATTCCGTTTGGAGAGTCGGCCAGATCAAGCAAGAAAAGCCTGTACCAGATTGCCGATCCTTTCTTGAGTTTCTATTACAGGTTCGTTCCTGCAAACCGCTCTTTTATCGAGATGGACCGTCGTCTTCCGCTTGAGGCGGCATTGGATAGCCAGCTATCATCGCATATCGGATACTGGTGGGAGCATCTGTGCCGCGATGCCGTATCCGGCAACCGTATCGATGGGATTGTCTTTGGAAAAGCATCAAGGTGGTGGGGAAAAGTACTTATAGAAGTGGAAGAAAAGCCGCGGGATGTTGAATTGGATCTTGTTGCAGAGTCTATTGACGGCAAGAGCATTCTGATAGGAGAATGCAAGTGGACAATGGGAGAGAATGGGCGGCTTCTGACCAATCAGTTGGAAAAGATAGCAAAGAACCTTCCCTTTACACAAGGCAAACAATTGATTTTAAAACTGTTTACCAAAACAAGACCGGACGAGGATCAAGGTAATTCCCTCCTTCCTGCCAATGTGCTGGGATTGCTCGTGGGGCTACTGCATTAACGCATTGGAAGCATAATAAAAGGATGGCCCTGAAGCCATCCTTTAAACCTTGCCCCGTGGTTTCCCAAGAGACAAATCTGCCTGAAAGGCTAGAACTTGTAGTTTAAGCCGAAAAGGAGATTGGAATGGTGGTAATAGGTGTCGGCAGTGTCGCCGGCATAGAGGTTCAGGAGGCCTTGGTTATAGCCGACGGTAATCAAGAGATTGCCGATTACTCCGCCGGCGCCAATGCTGAGGAAGAGATCGAATCTATTGTAGAAGTTCTCTGCATAATAATCCGTATCCTGGGAAGTTTCCAGAACTCCGGAACCTTCCAGATGGCTTTTCGAGGACAGGCCCATCTGGAATGTGGGGCCAAGATACACAAACGCCCCGCCGGGGTAGTTAGGGATATATGTTGAGAAGTTGGCGTAAACGGGGATGTTGAGAGCCACTTCATTAGTTCTGGTCTCAGTGGTCTGGATGGAGGAGCCTACTCTATCGCTACCGTCATTGTAGTTGGAAAGAACCGACAGGTATGCGCCCGGGGTAACGGCCAGGCCTTTAACGGGAAGGTCGATGTGATAGGATGCGCCCGCATAGAAACCGTTGTAATTGACGTTGTCTTCCTTTGCGCCGTTGAACTGGCCGGAAATGGTGCTGTGGACGAAGCCCGCGCCGGGCATGATCTGTGCGTTGGCCTGCGTTCCGATAACAAGAAGGCCAGCTGCCAGGGCAATTGTGAATAGTTTTTTCATAGTTATGTTATTTTAGATCGATTCCCAGGGCCTTCCCTTCGTACATGTAGTCGAACCAGGGGAAGTTCTTCCATTTGTTTATGTGGTAGCGGTGCATCTCCTCGGTGAGCAGCGTTACCTTTGCGGCGCAGGGATACTCCGGATAAAAGTCGTAATACTCCTCGTCCACATAAGTGGAGAAAATATCCAGCAGGAAAGTTGACGGATAGGTGAATATCTGGTTGTAGTCCAGGTCGAAACTCCACTCCTGCCCGTGACGCGTGCCCTTGTAACGGACGCCCTTATGGTCCACGGTATATACACCTTCTCCGCAGATTTCCGAGGTTTTGAGATTGGTGAGCAGGTGGTCTTTGGGAATGTCTCCCAGCTTAACCTTCACGGAGAAGGAGTAGTCGGGGTCTTTCCGGATTTCGTCGATGATTGCCTGGCGCTGCATGTGGGTCCATTCCGTGATGGATTCCGGGGCAACACAGTCCTCGCTGGCCTTATGGAATTCGTAGTACTCGTCCAGCGTGAGCTTATTGCCGCAGTGCTTGCACACGATATAGTCCTTTTCCGAGGACATCTCGAACTCGGTGCCGCAGCGCGGGCAGCGGTAGCATAGGTCCGTGAGCCTGTCGCACATTCCCTTTTTGGAAACATAACGGTAGTGGTGCTCCTTGTTCCACTTGAAATCGTCGTTGCGGAACTCATTGTTGAGGGCCTCCTCGATCTGCAGAGGCGTCATCTTCTTCAAGTCTTCCGGCGAGAACAGCAGGCGGAGCTGGCAGGTGAACTTGCCGGGCCTGTCTTCGTCATTTACCTTACTGGTGGAGAGATAACCGCCGCGAAGAGCCATGGAATACACCGGAATGCCGAACACCTGAAGGAAGCGGCCCGTACCCGGGACAACCGGCTGCTGGTCGCCGAATACTGTGGCAAAGCCTTCGGGAGCAAAGGCCACAATGCCTTTCTGCCTGATTACGTCCCACACTGCACGAAGGCTGGGAAGGTCGTTGCTCAAAACCTTCTTGGGAATAATGCTGTTGAGCTTGAACACCAGCGCCAGGTGGCTCCTGAAAAACGATGCCTGTTCTGCCAGGAAGTTGATGCGATGCAGCCCGGCGCAGGCGGTCATCATCGCGTGGTCGCGGCGCGACTGGTGGTTCCATACCAGGAAGGCCGGCCCCTTGATTCTGTCTTTGACCTTGAACTCCGGATGGAAGGGCGGGGTGATGATAAACCGGCACGCAAACCAGTAGATGAAATAAGATATCCAGTTGGGCCTGTGGAATTTGCGCTTCGCGAGCTCGTATTGCAGGTCTTTTTCCTTTTTCATCGCTTCGTGGCGTTTTTGTCAAGGAAGTCCAGCACGTCCTGTACGGTAACAAAGAGAACCGGCTCGCAGAAAGAAACGCCGAATTCTTCCTCCAGTGCCATGGATAGCATGAGCATGCCGATGGAGTCCATGCCAAGGTCGGCCAGAAGGCGGGATTCCGGGGTGGCCGATGCGATTTTATCTTCCGGAAGATACTTTTTGATTAGGTTCAGTAGTCTGTCGTACATAGTCTAATGTATTGATTCGTAAATCGTTTTATTGTCTGCAATGTTTTTGAGGATCTGCGCTGCATTCCTCACGGCTACGCGGGAGCAGGAGCCACGGTTTTTCATTACGAGTTTCTTGGTTCCAAGCATGATTCCGGCGCCCAGGGAGGCAAAGTCGAAACGGGACATCAGATAGCCTGCAATCTCCTTTGCCGCCGGCTGCTGATGGGTTTTGCCGTATTTGATAATCTCCGTGATGAGATTAACGGCCATCCCTTCCGAGTTCTTGAGAACCTGGTTTCCGGCGAATCCTTCGCACACCAATACGTCGCAAAGACCGGAGAGGGTCTTGTTTCCTTCAATATTGCCCACAAAGTTGATTCCCTCCTCCACCTTGAGAAGCGCATGCGTCTCTTTGACAAGTTTGTTGCCCTTAGTGGGCTCCGCGCCGTTGGACAGAAGGCCCACCCGGGGGGATTCCAGTTTATAGAGCTTTCGCATCAAGTCGCTGCCCCGATGGGCAAAGTCCACGAGCTGGGCGGGGCCGCAATCGATGGAGGCGCCTGTGTCTACCAGGCAGGTGAAGCCGCCCTGCGAATTGGGCAGAATGGCCGCGATGCAGGGCCTCACGGTTTTATCGGCCAGAAGGAAGCGGATGGCTCCGGCAAAGAGGGCTCCCGTGTTTCCGGCACTGATTACGCCGATGACGTCGTCGCACTTTCCGGCTTCTTCCAGGGCCTTGAACACGGAGACGGGCTCCTTGCTGTAAAAGGCTTCTATGGGATTATCCAGATTGGTGACGGTTTTATCGGCTTCAAGAACCCTGTATCGGCCTTCCGGAAGGCCGGCACCCTCTATCAGGGCACGCGGCCCGGCAAGGGCTACACATACATCGGGAAACTCTTCCAGGACCAGCCTGGCCCCCTCCAGCATCTCCTGTGGGCCCATGTCGCTGCCCAGAAGGTCGATGATAATTTCGTGTTTCATTATTATTATAGTTTGTATATCAATCCGAGTGAGAGCACTTGATTATTAGCTTTCAAGGGGGTGCTCTCATAAGGTATTACACCGCCGATGCCGTTCTCATAACTGGCGTACAGCCTGAAGGAAAGGAAATCCACGAAGCCGTTAACCCCGTAAACAAAGCCGCTGGTGCCGCCACCGGCACTGAGGCCGAGATGGCCGATGCCGGGATAATCAAAAGATACTCCTCCGCGCGTTTCCCAGTAAGGGACGCAGAAGCTGTAGCCGGTGTACAGGCTTATCAGATCAACCGACAGCATGTCGAAGAAGGGAAGCGCATAACTGGCTTTGAGGTTTGCGCTCAGCGGGATGGCTTTGAGGGAGAAGCGGCCTTCCACGGCCTTGGGCTTCACCACGGCAAGGAGTTCGTCTCCCGCCTCTTTAAGTTTCGCGCCCATCGACTCTTCGTCCATTTCATCGGTGGAGAGGTCTTTGAGGCCCTCAAATGTATAAGTTCCGGATGACGTACCGGCATTTCCGTAATACCAGAGGATGCCGCCAAGGTCCAGGGCCGATGCTGAAAGGGTGAATCCTTCGAAGGGCTTCCAAACCACCCCAATGTCTGCGGCAAGGCCTGCGCCCGTGGGGAGGCCCAGCTTGCCTTTGCCGGTGAAGGATTTATAGTCCAGATAGCCTTCCCCGTCCGTTCCGACTTTTTTGTCGCGGTTGGTGAGGTTTATATCCGCATCCAGATCCAGAGTGTACTGCTCTTCCGTTGTGGTGAGTTCCATGCGCCGAACTGCAACGTCGGCACTGTTAAGGCCGATGAGGAGTTTCACTCGTGCGCCGACACGCAGATTGTCGCCCACCGGACGCGAATACCCGTATGCTATCTCCCCGTACACGTTGCCGAAGGCCTTGAGCGACGACAGGTCGTAGGGCGACTGGGCCGTGCCTGTTTTCAGCAGCTGGAAGATTTCTTTGGGGACGGACAGGCCATAATTGGCCCTTGCGCCCACCTGAACGGTGTGGAAGCCTGCAGAGCCCTTCCAGCCATAGGAAACGAGGTTGTAGTTCAAGTCGCTGTACAGGCTGTTCACAGGTTTTAACCCTCCCAGGAATTCATCTGCCGATACGGAAGAGTGCAGGCCTGTTACCAGTTTATCTCCGGAAGGGAAGAGGAAAGATGCGGCTCCCACATTGTTGCGGGTGGCATTCTGGAGTTCGCCTACGCGGAGGAAGCCGTAATCCGGGGTTTCTGCGGGGTTTCCTATCTCCTGAGCCCAGGCTCCTGATGCGGCAATGGCCAGAGCCATGATACCAAGTGCTAACTTTTTCATAGGCTCTGGATGGTTATTCCGCCCGAAACCGTGGCGCGGAGGTTATTGAAATATAACCGCTGGTTCAATCCTATCCGTGGATCCGCAACGCCCACGGGGGCTTTGATGGAGAGATTCAGCGTGAGGGCGCTGATGTCCGGGATGGTGGTGCCGTCATCGGCCTTGATGATAATCTCCAAAGGGGAAATCTTAGGATTGGATGTGCAGCCGGCGGAGATTGTGAGGCCCGGAGTGACGCTCACTTTGTCGGTTTTGACGGTGGAAACATTGCCATCGGCATCCGCCTCATCCACATACACGTCCACGCTGTCCAGCACAAGGGTGATGGGAATCTCGTTTGATACTTCCGTGCAAATCTTAGCCTCTTTTACGCGGTATTGAGCAAGCTGCAGATTAAGGTCTTTTATTTCTGCCGGAATGCTTAAAGGAAAGTCTGACCCGAGCGAGAGGTACGACTTGTAATGATATGCAAAGGAGAAACTTCCAAAGCCGCTTGCAGGGTCTTTTTCTAGGATGGAGGCGGGGAGATGAAGAAAGAGATTTTCCAGTTTGTAGCCGGAGAGGGGCCTCCAGTCGCTTCGCTCTATGTGGAAAATTTCCGCTTCTTTTGATCCCGATGGCACCGTTACCTTGGTAAACTCCTGGCTGAGAAGTGTTTCAGAGGGGTTATCGGCATCGGCAAGCGATAAAAGCGACATTTTGCCGGAGACGGCAATATCTTCGGTGAGGGGGTTGGCTGCCGTGAGGGTGAAAAGCTGCGGCGAGAGGGAGAAACCAAAAGTATTCAGGACGGAAGCCTTGTCTTCCATGGTTCCGGAGAAATCCGCAAATGAAACATCGTTAGGGATAAGCGGATTGGAGAGGGTATATGCCAGCATGACAACATACTGCTCTTCCGAAGCCCCATTGTTTTCCACCACCAGATAGCCGTCCTCGTCCTCCGTCACATAATCGCTCAGCCCATCGAGGATATCTGAGTCATCTCCAAGAAGTTGTTTTGGAGTTAACGGGCCGATGTCGGCTATCGGCAGGCTCACCTGGTCCGAGAAAAGGGTTATCTCGCTGTCGACGCCCCCGCTCACATCGTAGGCCATGTTTTCGCACGCCCACAATGCTCCCAGTGCCAGGAACAATAGATAAACTTTGTTAGTTTTCACTGCAGTGTCATTTATAACACTGCAAGGTAGCATTTTTTCTTGAAAATGGCAATTAATCCACGTAGGAAACATAGTTGCCGCGGACACATTTCCACCTGCCGTCGTTAAGGAGGATTATGTTGTCGCCATAAACGCCGTCCAGCTGGCGGCCGTTGCTGTCATAGACATACCAGTATTTTCCTTGACGGACACCCCAGCAGCAGTTGGAAAAGATGCAGGGCGACTCATTAGAATAGAAGTCCACTTTTCGGCCGCTGCAGTGATAGACGTCCCAATAGCCGGAGCTCCTTTGCACTGCTACATATCCCCATGGATAATAATAAATCTCCTTGCCGTATATTCCGTCCACAGTGTCACCGTCCTCGTCGCACAGATACCAGGTGCCGTTGCGCTTGACGCGGTAATAACCGTTGTAAAGGAGGTTGATTTCATCGCCATAGAGGATGGAATATCCGTTTCTGTAGACATATACGCGCCTGTTGATGATTCGCACGGTGCATCCGTTCCACAGGTCCTGGTAATCCTCTTCGCACCACACCGCCTTGCGTGTGATGACTTCGTTTCCGCTGTCCTCGAACCAGAGGGTGTATTTATCGGAAACCACATATTGCGCCTTCATGGCAACGCATGCCATAAGCGCACAAAAACATATAATTAAGCGTTTCATAAGGGTTGCGGGTTTGGTTTACATGCAGATAAGCGAAATGTATGCCAACACCTACAGCCTTCCCACATATCTCTTAACGTCCTCCCATCTGTAGTATGGCCCGCTGAAGGCCGTGAGCTCGGGAATTAGGGTTTCCTGTTCGTTGGTGAGGAATTTTACCAATACTTCACCCTTGCGATTCTTATAGAATATTATCTGAAGGTTTGCGGCAAACGGGCAGTGCAGCGTGCCGTTCCAGCTGTGATAGGCTTCTTCCGCCGTGAGGGCGGGATATCCGTAGCCTTCCAGGCCGAAGCAGGAGCAAAGGGCGAGGAAGGGCATGTCGTGCCCGAAGATGAGGTCTGCGGCAACGGGGGCCCCGGCGATGGCTTCATCGGCCTTCTGCACAATTTCCGTCACCAGGGGTTTGGCATATTGCAGGTGCTCATCGCCAAAAGTTGCGGAGTTGCATCGGCCCAGATAGAAACTGAGGATATGCCGGGCATATGCCGTTGTGACGGCCTCCCAGGGCAGGAAACTGAAACGATTCTCATTAATGTCGTATGCCTCGGCGAACTGGGCGAGGGAGAAAATTGAGGAAACGAAAGTCCTGGACTTTCCGGCAAGGGCTTTTCCGCGCACCGGATCCGTGAAGAATCTTTCGAAAACCGCCATCGTGTCGATGGGGATATCGGTCAGAGGCCCATGGGCAACTCCGGATGCTCTCTTCATGATTTCCCCGGGGAATTTTGGGGAAATAATACCCTGATACGCTTCCCCGCAATCCCAGGTTATCGTGAGGTCTCTCTTGCAGGATTGGAGCGTTGAGGTGAATGCCGCCATGCTCACAAGGCAGCGCACAACAAGCGACGAAAGCGCATGCACTTCCCCATGACGGAATACTCCAGGAAAGCGCCGGTACATCCTGCGGGCAAGTTGCTCATGCTCGCGCATACCCCTGGGGGTGAGGCGCCCGTCCATGCCGTCATGCAGCAGGATCATCTCCTTTGCGCATGCAAGGAGGGAATCTCCCGAAGGAGTGATGATTCCTTCATCGGCAGCCGCCTGAAGGCAGTCCCGCAGCAGCACATAAGGCTTGTCTGAAGAGTGAGAGCGCGAGCCGTGCCTTCCGTAATGGCTTATGTAAAAAGCCTTGAACCCGCGGGGAGCCGGCGTATCCTTGATCGGCAGGAACTCATACGAATGAATATTGAAAGCCGCCCTCTGCGGAAAATCCCTCAGGTATGCATCCATCTCCGGTGTTAACTGGCCGTGGGCCACCACCGCCGATGCCAGAAGTATTACAAGTGACAATAATCGTTTCATTCAGCAAAGATACTGATTTTCGCAGAACACAAAATAAGGCAGCCTTGAAAAAGCTGCCTTATTTGTGTGCGCGAGACCGGAGTCGAACCGACACGTCCAATGGACACTACCTCCTGAGAGTAGCGCGTCTACCAATTCCGCCACTCGCGCTCTTGGGGGATGCAAAGGTACAAAGAAATTTTGATTCCGCAAATTTTTTTCAAATCAGGAACCAAAGCTTTTCCGTGTGTTCCCAGGCAGCGCTTCGGAAGGTGATGTCCGTGAGGGAGAGGTCGATGTCCAGAACGATGTCCTGAAGGTCCTCTTCTGCCCAGTCATAACCACTTAACCGCAGGTATTCACCAAGGGCGAATGTCCAGCCGGTGCCGATGGTGAGGAGCAGGGAAGCGTCCCGCTGACGGGGGATGCGGAAGCTGCACCGGCCCGTGCCGCCGGAGGGTTCAGCCTCGCATTTGAATTCGCCTTCGAGGGGATTTCCCGCCACTGTGTAGCCGCAAACGTTTCCAATAATGGCTACCGGCAGCGGCTTCCATCCAGCGGGACAGTTGAACTGCATGTCCACAAGGCAATATGCCTTATGAAGCGGTGGTACGCAGGACACCTCTTCCGCGTTAGTCCCAACCCTGCCAACGCCAAGGTACAAAGGCGGGCACTCCTGGCCGTAAGGAATATTCACTCCCCCGTCCCATGTGGCGCCGCTAACCGCGGTTATCCGGACGTCCGGCCGTGGGACCCTCCACGTGACGGAGGTGTCCCCGGGCACGGTTTCGTCCATGGCGAAGGACGGCCCTTCAAGGAGCAGCCGAACCTCGCCTGGTGCCCCGGCTACATCTATTGTGAGATTACAGGGGCATAGTTCCCGGTCCTCCTTTACGATATTACATGAAAGGCAGATGAGTCCAAGAAGGACCGGGATCAATTTATGTTTAACGCGCAGCATACCTGTTGAACACCTGCCTTATCTGGGTTTCCCGTTCCGGGTAAAGAGTGATAAGCTGATCCTGAAGGTCGTCCACAGAGCACACCGAGGGCTTCAGCGCCTTGAATATCTCTCCTCGCGTCATTCCCCTCTCATACAGGTAGCGGAATATCTGAGGGCGGAACCAGTACGAGGTTCCCACGTCGGGCATGGAGCCGCCATAACGGTCTTTGAACAGTGAGCTTTCCATGAAATAGGCCCACATCTCCCCCACTTCGCAGTATCCTGCGCCGTCGCTCACGCCATTCCCATATGCCGAACCACCTTCGTACAAGTACGCGCGCAGGATATATTTGATGTATTCCTGCCAGTAGTCTTTCCCTGCCTGCATGAAGTGGCTCGCATGCGCGAGTTCATGCACGGTGCACGCATAAATGGAACGGTAGTCCGGCAAATCCCGGCAGCCGATGGTGATATCCGGAAGAAACACGCTTAGGATATCGGCATAAACACCCAGTTTCTCCCCCATCTGCACCATATCCGTAAACACCCCTTGATGCAGCATGGCGGCGCTCCCGCCCTTCAATGCCCCGAGTATCCAGATGGAAAGTCCCTTTGGCGGAGCCGTAATATTCAGATCCCTCTCCACGCAGCGAGTAAAATAGTCGTACGCAGCATTGTTAACGACACAGCGGCGGTACAGGGCTTCATCGTCCGATGGCTCCACGCACACATCCTTCCCTTCCGGAAGGCCCTTTCCCAGAGTGGATATGGATGCAGGGAGCAGCACCAGATTAAGCCCCAGACTGAATCCCTTGCGGTTTTTGAACACCAGGCGGTACCGTGGCTCCGAGGAAAACGACACCGGCATGGCATAATAACC
>JAEEGI010012309.1_pt1 | contig 18328 bp, 7 predicted proteins | sample 8958751 | NCBI WGS metagenome assembly JAEEGI01 (sample SAMN16246545, study PRJNA631951) | gut metagenome | biome: gut microbiome; feature: rumen; material: KS-attached | host: Bos | place: Iran: Karaj | collected 2018-10 | reverse complement strand
GGAAGGTCTTCTCGATGTACGGGATGATCTCATTGAGGAGGATCGGATAGAAGGAGGCGCCGAAATTCTGCATGGTCTCCCCCTTCTTCGCGCCGAAGCCGTAGCCGCAGTTGCCGTAGTCCATCACGACGATCATCGGGACGCTCTTGCCGGCGGCGATGCTGTTGTCCATGATGTTGGCCATGTGGCCCTGCTCGTGCCAGCCACGCTCGTCCTCGCCCATACCGTGCTGGAGGTACAGCACCGGGTACTTCTTGTTGCCCTGCTCATATTCGGCCGGGGTATAGACATAGCAGGTACGGACCGCCTTCTCGATCTCGCTCCAGTACTGGCACTCGCGCACCTGGCCGTGCGGAACGGCCGGATTGAAGGTGTAGTACGCGGCCACTTCCGGCTTCTCGGGGATCTCGATGCCGCTCGTCTGCTGGCTGCAGCCGTAGAAGGTCTCGCTGTTGGGATCGTTCACGCGGACGCCGTCCACGAGGAGCGCATAGTAGTGGAAGCCCACCACCAGCGGATCCGTCGTGCCGGTCCAGACCCCCTTCTCATCCTTCGTGAGGGGATATTTCTTGTTGCAGATGTCCACCTGCACGTCCGTCGCCGTAGGCGCGGCGATCTGGAAGGTGGCACGTCCCTCGGCATCCACGCAGGGATACTCCTTGGTGGGGACATTGGTGGAAGCGGGCGTTTGCGCAAAAGCGACGAGGCTGGCGGCCAGCGCCAGGGTAAGGGTCAGTATCTTTTTCATTTAAAGAATTTTTGCAAAGTTTCGTTCAGGTAGGCACGGGCATTCATCCAGGTATGACCGCCGTCGGTGTTCATGTCTTCGTGCTTGATGCCCTTCTTGTCCAGGTACTCGCGGTTCTCCACGACCTGCTTGTACAGGAAGTCCTCAGAGCCCACGCCGTACCAAACCAGCTTGAACCGGTCATTGATGAGGGCGGGATTCTCGCCGTACTGCGGGAAGCAGGTGTCCATCATCTCGGGCGTGAGGTAGGCGCTGTAGGACGCCAGCCAGGCAAACTTCTCAGGATGGCTCAGCGCGGTGAAGAGCGACTGGCCGCCGCCGCGGGAGAAGCCCGCGATGGCGCGGTGGTCGCGGTCGTTCACCGTGCGGAAGGACTGCTCCACGTACGGCATGATGCACTCGGTCATTTCCTTCGCGAAGACCTCGTACATCTTCGTCGCGGCCATCGACGCGGGCTGCGGGGTCGAGCCCATGTTGCCGTACGGCATCACGACGATCATCGGCTCGGCCTTGCCGTCGGCGATGAGGTTGTCCAGAATCGTATTCAGCTTGCCCACCTTGAACCAGGTTTCCTCGGTGTCGGTGGTGCCGCTGATGAGGTAGAACACGGGATAGTTCTTTCCGGAAGTCTCATAGCCAGCCGGCGTATAGACGACCAGCGGACGCCAGGCGTTCAGGACGGAAGAGCGGTACTGGCAGTACTGCATCTTGCCGTGCGGGACGTCGCGGACGCCGTACGGGACGCCCTGCTGCGCCTGGGGCGCAGGAGCACCCGGACGACGGAAAGCGAAGCCCGCCGGAATCTCCACCAGGGAGGCCTTGAAGTTCTCGTTCGGGAAGAGGTCCTTGTTCAGCGGGTCGGAGATGGACACGCCGTCGACAATGAAATTATACGGATAGATATCGCGCTTTTCGGGGGTGACCGTGAGGGTCCACAGGCCGTTCCGGCCCTTGACCATAGGCATGGGAGCCTTCAGGAACTGGCTGGAGAGCAGCACTTCCTTGGCGTTCGGAGCCTGGAGGTTGAAGGTCACGGCGCCCGCCATGCTCACGAGCGGAGAAGCGACCGCGTTGGAATGATAATCCCCCGGTGCGGGCTTATACGGGATGCCCCAAATCTTCAGCATCTCCGCGGCATAGCGGCGGCCGAGTTCGCGGTAGCCCGCGGCGGTAAAATGCAGGAAATCAAAGTTTTGCGGGCAACCATCGGCGGGGATGACATGAGCCGTGGGAATTACGCGGTCGATGGTATCAATGACGGCATTGTGGGCAGCGCAGGTGCCGCCGCGGTCCGCCGCAACCACTTCACCCACGAGGAGCGGAACGTCCTCGGCATTGAGTTTCAGGTCCCGGAGGAGATTCTCATAGACGGTCTTCACATCGGCCGGCCACTTCGGGTCACCGGTGTTCGTCTCGCCCTGATGCATCAGGATACCGGAAATGACCCCCTTCTTCTTCGCGATCTTGCCCATCGCCACCAGGCGATCATAAGGATGGCCGTCATAGGCCGCCAGCATGGGCTTCATCCACTCCGGCGCCGTCTTCGCATACTCGTCGATGCGGTCCGGCAGGAAACCATCGATGCTGATGCCGCCGATGGCGACATGGACGATGCCCACCTTGTGGCCTTCCGGAAGGTTCTCCAGCAGGGTGCGGCCGAAATAATCAACCGGGGTAAGACCGGTATTCTCGCGGCACAGCGGCGGCAGGGCCTTGTACCACTTGCCCATCTTGCGGGACTTGTCGGAGAAATTGACGGCAGAGAGGTTCAGGAAATTGTCGGACACCCCGATGGAATCCTGCGGCTCGATGCGCGCGTTGCCCTCCATATTCGACTGCCCGAAGCAGAGGAAAATATGGAAATTCTTGTCTTGTGCGGTTGCGTTCAGTACAGTCAAGGCGGCAACCATTGAAAGAAAGAGCTTCTTCATGGGTGCAGTGTGTTGTGTTTGGAACCCGGGTCGGGTATCACCCCGGCCCGGATTATTAGGAGCGGTTGTCTATTCCCAACCCGGATTCTGGACGATGTTCGGGTTCTTGGACATCACCGTGGTCGGATACGGGAAGAAATCGTGCTTGCCCTGAACGAAACCGACGGTCCACTTTGCGTCGATGGCCTCGTGCGTGCTGACGGTATAGAAGCGGCTGTTGGCTTCAGTGCCATTTTCCCATTTGATGCCCTGATCGGTGCCCTGAGGAGCGCGGTGAAGCTTGTCGAACAGCTTAGGAACATCCTGGCCGGCCTTCTTGACGCGGTCGGTGTCACCCCAGCGGAGGAGGTCCAGCCAGCGGCTGCCTTCGAGCCAGAGCTCATAGCTCTTCTCCTTCTTGAGGACGTTCATGTCCACATTGTCGCTGATGGTCTTGGAGCCAGCGCGCTTCTGGATTTCGTTCACAGCCCACTTGGCCTGGGCGGCATCATTGGTCTGGAGGCAAGCCTCAGCATAGAGCAGGAGCACCTCGGCGTAACGCATCACGACGTTGTTGTTCAGGCGAACGTTGTTGCCATAGGCACCGGCATCGGTGGCGCGGACCAGCTGCTTGAACGGCAGCCAGAAGGACTGGCCATAGAGACCGTCCTTAGGATCGGCGATACCGATGGCCTTGCTGGCCTTCTTCTGCTCGAGCGTCAGGTCATTGACCTTCTTACCGGTAGCCTCATCCACAACGGCATCACCGTATTCCATGCCATAGACGGCATCGTCAACGTGAATGAGGGTGGCGTCGAAACGGTAGGAGTGACCGTCGTTGGCAAAGAACTCGTCACCGAACCACTGAGGAACGCCCAGACCGCCCCAACCGTCGACACCGCCGGTGTACTTGGACTGCGGAGCGGCACCGGCCACGAAGTGATCGGAACGCCAGTTCCAGATGTTGGCTTCCATCCAGGTGGAGCGCTGAATCATACCGCTCCAAGCACCGATACCGCTGTTGTACTCGATGTTAGCCTCGAAGATCTTCTCTTCGTTGCAGTCACCCTCGACGTGGAAATTCTCCCAGTACTTTTCGCCGGGAACCAGGGCATACTTGCCGGAGTCGATCACCTTCTTGAGAGCAGTCTTCGCACCGGCATAATCCTTCGCGAAGAGGAGAGCCTTACCCTCGACGGCCCAGGCGAAACCCTTGGTCATCTTGACGGTGGCATCCTTGTCAGAGGTGCTCTTGCGCTCTTCCAGGTCAGGAATGGCGGCTTCGCACTCGGCGGCGACCCACTTGAGGAGATCTTCGTGGGACATCGGGTTTTCCGGATCCTTGTCGGAGTTGTAAGGCAGACCGTCGGTGATGACATGGTCGATGAACGGCGGGGTGTCCCACAGAGCGGTGAGCAGGAAATAGATGTAGGCGCGGATTGTGCGGGCCTCGGCCACGGCGCGCTTGGTGGTCGCGGTGGGGCCGCCCTCGGGCAGACCGTCCTTGAAGTTGTCGATCACCAGGTTGCAGGCATAGTTGGCCATGAACAGGCGCTGATACAGGTGCTCGATAGGAGCGTTACCGGTATCATAGCGGAACTCGTTCAGCGCCGCCATGAAGTCGTTGTCACCGAAGTTGGAACCGGCGGCATACATATCGTCACCGCAGTTGTTGAGGCAGGCCTTGTAGTGCGTGTAGATGGAGCTACCGTTCTGGGAGACCACATTCGAGGCGAACTGTGCATAGGCGGCGGTAAGGGCGGCCTCGCAATCTTCGTCAGTCTTATAGAAGGTCTCGTAGGCGGTCACGCCCTTCTGCGGGATGTCCAGGTTCTTCTCGCAGGAAGCGACGGCAAGGAGGGCGAAGGTCGCAAGAGTGAAGAAAACTATTTTTTTCATAATCACAGTGTCAATTAAGGGTTAGAACGTCAGATTCACACCGAACACGAGCTTCTTGGTCGTAGGATATGAACCGGAGTCAACACCACGGGAAGTGGAGCCGTTGAGGGAAGCAGTTTCAGGATCGGCGCCCGGATACTTCGTGAAGGTGAAGTAGTCGTCCAGGGAGACGAAGAGACGGAGATCGCTGATGTAAACTTTCGAGGTGAGCGTGCGCGGAAGGGTGTAACCGAACTGCAGCTGCTTGATCTTGAAGAAGGAGCCGTCGAAGACGCAGGCACTGGAGCTCCAGTAGTCCCAGCTCTGGGCTACCTGCTTCATGTCCGGATACTTGGCCGTTGCCTTGTTCACGTTCGGGTTGCCCCAGGAGTTCTTCCAGTAGGTGGTGAGGCTGTTCGTCTTGGGACGGTCGGCGGACACCATCAGGTTGTAGATCTCGTTACCGGAAGCGCCGGTGCCGAAGAGAACGAAGTCAAAGCCCTTCCAGGCGAGGTTGACCGTGATACCGTAGGTCAGGTTCGGAATACCTTCACCGAGATAGACCTTATCGTTGTCGGAGACGGTGTAGATAGGCTTGCCGTCCTCATCCTTGCTCTCGCCCTTGCCGTTGATATAGGTAGGGGCACCGGTCTCCTGGTCCACACCATTGTACTTGAAGCCGCGGAAGTACCAGATCGGATAACCCTTCTCGAAGGAAGACTCGAGTTTCTCATTCAGACCGCTGACCACGTCGTTGTTGATACGGTCGAGCAGGGAGTGGACCTCGAGGACCTCGTTGTGCAGGGTGGAAACGTTGCCGCTGATGCTGTAGAAGAGGTCGCCGATGCGGTCCTTCCAGGTGAGTTCGAGTTCGAGACCGGTGTTGAGCACCTTACCGGCGTTGACGGTGGTGCTGCTCACACCGATTTCCGGAAGCGGGGCGATGGAGATGAGGAGGTCGTTCGTGTACTTGCGGTACCAGTCGAAGCCGAGGGTGAGGCGGTCGCGCAGGAAGCGGGCGTCGATACCGGCGTCATACTGCTCGGAGGTTTCCCACTTCAGTTTCGGGTTCGCAAGGCCGGAAGGCATGGAGCCGTAAGTGGCGTGCGCATCGCCGGCGCCCGGATTGAACTGGTACATCTGGCCGTTCAGGGAGATGGAGGTGGAATAGCGGTAACCGCTCAGGACGTTGATATTACCGTTAAGACCCCAGGAAGCACGGAACTTGAGGAAGGAAACGGCGTCGCGGTCCACGTTGTTCTTGAAGAACGGCTCGTTGGAGATGGTCCAACCGGCGGAGACGGACGGGAAGAAACCCCAACGGGCCTCCTTGGACAGCTTGGAGGAGTCGTAAGCATCGGCACGGAAGTTACCCTGGATGCTGTAACGATTGTCGAAGCTGTACATCAGACGGCCGAAGTAGGACAGCTGGGCGCTCATGCTCGGAGCGTTGCCGAAGCCCTTGGTGGTGTTGGAGTTGGAATTCACATAGTCCATGTAGAGGAAGTTGGGCTCGTAGCCGCGCAGCGGATCCGGACCGGAAGCGTTGGCGCTCACGTTGTCACTGTGGCTCTCGGTATAGGACATACCGGCCATCGCGCCGACGTTGTGCTTGCCGAAAGTGCGGTTGTAGTTCGCGAAGTTCTCCCACTGATAGTAGTAACCGGTGTTCGCGCTTGCGGAGATGCTGTAGTTCGCGGACTGGGCCATGGAAGTGAGCCAGTAGGGCTTGTCGAAACTGTGGCTGCTGCTCTGGTTGATGCGGTAGCCGAAGCGGGAAGTGAAGGTGAAGCCCTTGAACGGCATGAAGTTGGCGGCCAGGGAACCACGGATGTTGATACCACCGTTGGAGGAATCGGTCTTGTCACGCTGGAACAGCGGGTTACCGGTGGCTTCCTCCAGGTACTTGGAAGTGCCGTAGAAGTCGTTGTTGTGGTTCGGATCCGTCGGGATGGGATCGCCGGCGGCGTAGTGTTCCTGCATACCGCCAGGGGTATTCTTGATGTCGCTGATGTACGGAGGAGTAAGCGGGTCGATGGAGACCACGGAGTTCAGCACGGAACCGTAACCGTTGGAGACGGACTTGCGGTCCCACTTCTCAAAGGAATTGTTGGTGGAGATGTTGAACCACTTGAAGAGGTTGTAGTCGGCGTTGATCTGGGCGGAGAGACGGTGATAGACGTCCTTCTTGCCCACGACGATACCGTCGTTGTCAAAGTAGTTGAGGGAAGTGAAGAAATGGCCCTTATTGTTACCACCCTGGAAGGTGATGCCGTTCTGCTTGGACCAGCTGGGCTGGAAGACAGCGTCGTACCAGTCGGTGTCCTGACCGTCGTAACCGTTCGTCTTCAGCAGGTCTTCATTGAGGTTGCCGATATAGGTCTGGTACTCGATGTAGTCCTTGGCACGGAAGATGTCGGCTTTCTTGCCCAGCGACTGCAGCGTGAAGCGGCCGTTGTAGGAAATGTGGGCGGTGCCTTCCTTACCGCTCTTGGTGGTGATGAGCACGACACCGTTACCGGCCTGTGCGCCGTAGATGGCGGCGGAGGCGGCGTCCTTCAGGATTTCCATGGATTCGATCATGGAAGGATCCAGATACTGGATGTTGTCCACCTTCAAACCATCGACGATGAGGAGCGGTCCGATGTTACCGGAGTTCGAGGAATAACCACGGACACGGATGTCGGCACCGGCACCCGGAGCGCCGGAGGAGTTGATGATCTGGACACCGGCGGCTTTACCCTGGAGGGCGGCGGCGGCATCGGTGGTGGAACGGTTCTCCAGGTCTTCGGCACGGACCGAAGCCACGGCGCCGGTGAGGTCGCTCTTGCGCTGCACACCGTAACCGATCACGACCGTCTCCTCCAGGAATTCAGTGTCTTCCTCGAGGGTGACGTTGAACACGGTCTGGTTCACCGTGGAGAAGGTCTGGTCGGCATAGCCGATGCAGGAGATGTTGATGTTGGCGCCGGCAGGGACGTTGAGACGGAAAGTACCGTTAGCGTCAGTCACAGCACCAATGGAGGCATTGCCGACGACGACAACCGCCGCTCCGACGATCGGAGCGCCGTTCGCATCGACAACCGTTCCGCTGATGGCGCGGTTCTGGGCGGTAGCGACCGTACCCAGCAGGCCCGCTGCGATGATCATCACAGCGGCGGCCATTCTTGCAAAAAATTGCCTTGTCATAAAAGCGTTGATTTGGTTAGTAAAATATGGTTTAAAAAGTTTTTGTGCTATCCAACTCAACGCAAAAATACCCTTTTATATAGGAGCGGACTTTCAAAACGCGACCGAAAACAACCATAAATCAACCATTATCCAGTCTTTTGGGGAACGCCCCGGAGAAGCAGCGCGTTTTTTAATAGGGTTTGACTCAATTTTGAAAGATTTTTTGCTAACTTGCGTCACCAAAGAACGAATAATGAAAAAAACGATCCTGTTCGTCCTCCTTCTGACGGTAACCCTGATCGGGCGGACACAAAACATATCAGTCCAGTTTCGAAATTTCAGCACCGACGACGGTCTTCCCGACAATTCGGTCCGCGCCATCTTCCAAGACAGCGACGGACTTATATGGTTATGTACGCGCGAGGGCATCTGCATGTACGACGGCCTGCATTTCAAGCAGCTGGAAGATCCGTCCTGCGATATCCTGAACGGACTTGCGATGGCCGTGGCGGAAGATTCCCAGCACCGGCTCTGGTTCATCACCACCCGAGGCATCGGATTCCACGACTTGACGACCGGGGAGACCCGGACGGTCCGCCGCAACATTTCTGGCGGACTGGTCGGTGCGGCCGGGATCGCCGTGGACCGGAACGGGATGGTCTGGTTTGCCAACGAGGACATCTTTTACTGGGATCCCACCCTTGAAACACTGGTGGACTACTCCCCCGTCGCCCCTTTCCGAAGCTACACGGTCGTGGCCGACAGCAACGGCAGCGCATGGTTCCTTTCCACCAGCGGTGACCTGTACCGATTCAACACCATCAGCAGCAGTTTTGAACGAATCCGGCGCGGTGCGGGCGAACGGTTCTCCCGCCAGGACATCGTTTCGGACGGGGCCGGCCACATCCTTTCCTCCGCTCCGGGCGGCATCGTCCTGTCGACCGACATCTTCACCAACGCTACCACGACGCTTTACCGGACCGACAACGGAGAAATCCGGTGCATCGTCCCCGAACCTGACGGACGGTGCTGGCTGGGCACCGACCACGGCATCGTCCTCGTGGACGGAGACAAGCGCCAGGTTTTCACCCACAACCGGTCCAATCCGGACTCCATCGCCGGAGAAGACATCTGGTCGATGCTCCTGGATCGTCAGGGAAACCTCTGGGCAGGCATGTTCTACAACGGCCTGGCCCTGCACCGGAGCCCCAGGAATCTCGTATCCCGGCATCTGGGCCGGCGCTCCGGCGGCGATCTTCCCGGGGACATGATCCGTCCGGTCGTCACGGTCGATGACAGCCATATCCTGGCCGGCGCCGAGGACGGCGGCCTGGCCCTGCTGAACCTCGCGGACGACACCGTCGAGGACCTTACTTTCCCCGGACCGGGCGGCGCTCCCCTCAACGTCCAGGGCCTGTGCCTGGACGGGAACGACCTCTGGATCGCCACCTTCGGCAACGGCGCCTACCGGATGGATTTTCCGACCCGGACTATCCGCAAGAGCTATCTGTCCGACCTTTCCGCGGCCACGATCGCCAGCACCCGCAACGGTGACATTTACCTGGGGACGACCTCCGGCCTGTATCGGTATGACCGGGCGGCGGACCGCTTCCAGTCGTGTCCCGAATTCGGCAGCGCCTTCATTCACACCCTGTTCGAGGATTCCAGGGGCAATCTCTGGGTGGGGACATACGGAAACGGCGTCTGGACCGGAAAAGACGGAGATTACCGGCATATCACCCAGAACGACACGGAATTCGGTCTGACTTCCGACTACATCACCTGCATCCGCGAGGACGGCCGCCACCGGCTCTGGGTCCTCACGGAAACGGGCGGCGCCTGCTTCGCCGGCATGGACGAGATCGCCTCCGGCGCTTTCCGGTTCCGGTCCATCTCCCGCCGGAACGGACTTCCCTCCTCCATCGCCTGCTGCATCATTGAAGACCTGGACCAGGTCCTCTGGCTCTCCACCACCCACGGCATCGTGAAACTCGACCCGGAAGACCTCGCCTTCCGGGAAATCTATCAGGAGGAACACGGCAACACGATGAACCAGTTCTCCTACGGTTCCGCCTGCTCCACGTCCAGCGGCCGGCTGTTCTTCGGCAGCAGCCGCGGACTGATCGGCTTCACTCCGTCGGAACGCACCAACCGGCAGCCGCTGAACCTGTTCATCACCGAAATCTCCGCCACCGGTCCGAACGGCATCTACTCCGTGACCGAAGAGGGGAAATCCACCCTCCACACCCGGAAAGTCCGCATCCGCTACAAGGACATATCCTCCCTGACCCTCCGTTTCGCGGCACCGGACTTCCAGTCCTCCAGGACCGGCCTGTTCCGGACCGTCCTGGAAGGCAAGCGCAGGTCCATCCAGAGCTACAATTCCACCGGCGAAATCACTTATACGGACCTCGCGCCGGGGAAATATCAGTTCCGTGTGAACGGCGTCGGCGCACGCCGGGATGCCTTCCGGGCCATGGACATCGAAATCGTCCCGCCTTTCTACCGGTCCAAATTGGCCATCCTGCTGTATCTGCTGGCCCTGGCCACCCTCCTGTACCTGGCCGCGAAGCAGTGGGACTTCTTCCGGCAGCTGAAAATGACCCGCCAGGTAGAACGCCTGCAGGCCCAGACGGAAAAAGAACTCTATGATGCGAAGATCAACTTCTTCACGAACATCACCCACGAGATCCGTACCCCGCTGTCCCTCATCAAGATGCCGCTGGACAAAATCATCTCCAGCGGAAACTATACAGAGAGCAACCGTCACGAACTCCTGACGATGCAGGCCAATACGGACCGCCTCCTGAGCCTCACGAACCAGCTCCTGGACCTGAGGAAGATGGAAAAAATGGAAGTCAAGCCCACCTTCCTCCCCCATGACCTCGCCGCCCTGGTGCGGAAGACCTGCGACCGGTTCGCCCGGATGGCGGAAGACCAGCACATCCAGATGGACATCTCACTTCCGGAGACGCCCTTCATGGTGGACTGCGCCGGCGAGATGGTGGACAAGATTGTCGGAAACCTGCTTTCCAACGCGTGCAAATACGGGAACGGCCATGTCCGCGTCGGCCTGGAACCGCTGCCGGACGGAGAGCGGGTCCGCGTCCGCGTGGACAGCGACGGAGACCGCATCTCAGACTACGACGCCGACCAGATCTTCGAGAAGTTCTACCAGGGCCGCCCCGCCCGCCAGGGCAAGGGAACGGGTCTCGGACTCCCCTACGCCCGGAGTCTGGCGGTCCTCCACGGCGGATCCCTCACCCTGGACCGTTCCGTGACTGATTTCAACTCGTTCGTGCTGGAGCTGCCCGTCCATCAGGAAACTATGGTGGAGCTCCCGACCGCCCGCGAGAAGGAGGAATCCGAAGAGACGCCCGCCGCCATCGACAATCTTCTCCACACCGTCCTCGTGGTGGAAGACGATCCGGAGATGCGGGGATATCTTGCGAAAGAGCTGTCGGAACAATACAACGTCCTCGTGGCCCCCAACGGCGAAGATGCGCTGCAATTGGTTGAAAGCCAGCGGGTTGACCTGATTGTCAGCGACATCATGATGCCGGGCGTCGACGGTATCGCCCTGTGCAACCGGATCAAGTCCACCACCGAATACTGCCACATCCCGGTCATCCTCCTGACGGCCGCCGTGGGTATGGAAACCCGGATCGACACCCTGGAAGCCGGTGCGGACGGCTATATCGAGAAGCCGTTCGCCATCGAGCTGCTGCTGGCGAACGTCGCCAACCTGTTCAAGAACCGGGAGATCGCCAACCGCCAGTTCACCCAGTCGCCGCTCACCCACTTCAACTCGATGGTGACGGGCGGCATGGACCAGGAGTTCATGGAGCGGCTGCACGACACCGTGATGAAGCACCTGGCCGAACCCGACCTGAACATCGAGACGCTCACGTCCGAACTCGGCACCAGCAAGTCCACGCTTTATCGAAAAGTGACGGCCAACACGGGTCTCAACATCAATGAGTACATCCGTGTCAGCCGTCTCAAAAAGGCCGCGGAAATGCTGTCCAGCCAGAAATACCGGATCAGCGAGGTGGCGTATATGACCGGTTTCTCATCACCGTCCTACTTCGCCACCTGCTTCCAGAAACAGTTCAACGTTTCTCCGTCCGCATTCCTGAAGAACCTGAAGGGTTAGTTCGCCTCCACGTTCCGGAAGGTTTCTCCGAAGATCAGATAGCCGACGTTGCCGGCGATGGTGCCCTCGTTCTGACCCCAGAGGAAGGGCCAGTCGTCGTAGTTCTCGAAGTGGTCGGGCTGCCGGAACAGGAGGCCGGGGGCCATGTTGCCGGGGATGAAGGAGAAATCCGCGCGGTTGTTGCCGTAGAACACCTGCTTGGGACGGGCCGCACCGACGGCGGCGACCCAGGAGTAGTTGTGGTACGGATGGCAGCCGAAGAGCCAGGAAGGGGCCTTGTAGATGTGCTCCTTGCCGATGATGTCCGGATAATGGCGGTGCGCGTTGCACACGGTGGTGCCGAAACCGGTCACCTGGCCGCCGCCCGCCCAGTTGCCGAGGCCGATCGGAACGCCGTAAGGATTCTGTTCCTCCAGCTGCAGGATATAGTCGCGATACTGCTCCACATAGGGACGGAGTTTCTCCTTGTAAGCCTCATCCAGGTACGGAACCGCATCCAGGGCCGCGCTGATGGCGCCCATCGGCATCCGCTCGAGGGCCGGCCACACGGCGGCGGTGAACTGGTCGAGATACTTGGGATCCTTGGTGGAGACATACAGCTGGAGCGCGGTGGAGAAGTTGCCACCCTGGTTCATGCGACGGCGGTTGCGGGACGTCGTGTCGGTCGCCATCAGCTTCGTGCCTTCCTCCTGGAGCCGAATGGACTGCTTCAGGGCGCGCTGCGCCAGGCTCGGGTTCCGGTCGGCGAGGACGCGGCTCGCGGCCGCGAACATCGTCGCCGCCTGGAGGTCAAGGCCCGAATTGCGGCTGGTGAAGGCCCACATGTCGTCCGGCGTGCCGCTGGACTTGCCGTCCGCGGACTTCTGGTACGGCTTCAGGCGCGGGTCATAGTGCAGACCGTCCGTGATGCCCGACGCATCGCCCAGATGGTGGTAGTTGTCCAGGACCGAATTGGAGAGGGTCTGGGCCATATGGCCGATCTGTTCGGCCTGCGCCACGAGGTTCAGGACGCCGTGCTCGATGTACTGGAGAATGTCCGGAACGCCGTCGGGACGATGGAGCTCCACGTAGCGCTGCTCCTCGCTGACGAAGGTTTCGTCCCGCTCCGAGCGGAACTGCTCCCACAGGGTGATGAGGTTCTGGACCACGCTGATGTTGGAGCCCGTCTCGATGTCAAAGTCGCCGGCGTCGAAGTAGCCGCCCACATTCAGGCCGGGGATGAGTTCCAGGGCCTTGTACTTGGTGTCCGTTGTGGGCCCCTGCCAGTGCAGGTCGAAGTGATCGGTGCTCGGCGGGGCCTGCAGGTAGCCTTCCTTGAAGGGCTCGCCGTGCCAGAGACGGTAGGCCTCGTGGACCGCCATGTGGTTCATGTGGACCGGAATCCAGACGTCGCTCGTCGCCACGGTGATCTTGTCATAGACCGACGGGTCGATGATGAAGTTGCCCGTCCGGACGTCTCCGTATTTCAGGAAATAGACGCCGGGTTCGGTGAGCTTCGAGAAGTCGAACTTGGCGTAGTTGTATTTGTAGTACTCACCCCAGACCTTGACGGGACCGCTGAACGCCTCCCGCTCGGAGCCGTCGGCCTCCACTTTCCAGACGGAAGCTTTCGACTGCACCTTGTCCTTGCGGTCCAGTTCGATGACGGCGACCTTCGGCTGGTCGGGCACGTAGCCCATCTGGGAGAAGCCCACATTCGGCTCCCGGATCCAGCCCGGGACGGCGTTCGGCTCCACGGTCCAGGTCAGGACCTTGCCGGTCTTTCCGGCCGGGAGGACGCTCCGCAGGACGAACCATCCGTTCTGGGCGAGCATCCGGCCGTCATAGAGCTTCATCTCGCTTTCGCTGGTGATTTTCACCATCCGCTCCGGCGCGTCCGGGGCCATCAGGAACTCATGGCCGGCGCTCAGCGGCAACGCCTCGATGAACTGGCCGGTACCCCGGTCGTCATAGGTCCGGTAGCCCTTGAACTGGCGGACCTTCTCTTCGTTGGGACGCACCTTCGTGTCACTGACGGCATAGCGCGGGAAACGCTCGGGCTTCCCGTCCACCAGGTAGGTCTTCAGCCAATACTGCGACGGCAGGAACTCGATGTTGAAGCCCGCCTCCCCGGCCAACGCCTCCGGGACCGGTTTGTCCAGATAGACGGAAATCTCCACCGCTTTGCCCTTGGGCTGCACTATGACGCGGGAATCGAAGTCGTACCAGTCGTAACGCATCCCCACTTCGATGGTCTGGGCGAGGGTGTCAACGGTGCGGGAGGTCATCGTGGGCACGAGGTCCCACTGCTCGGGGGTCGGGCTCAGGCGGACGGCGCCACCCTGGATGGTCCGCACGCCGTGGTGGACCACTTCGATACCGGAGTTCTTCTCGTCATTGAACCCGCCGCTGAAAGGATTGTTGAATACCAGGACGTTGACGCCCTGTCGCTCAAAGTAACCCAGATCGTTGAGTTTCAAGTCCGGTGCTTCGGACTGGCAGGCGGCCAGCAGGAGCGCCGCCGCGGCAAAGAGAGGGAATCGTTTCATATAGGTACAGTTTGACTTTCGCAAGTTACGGGGATTTGGCCGCGCGATATAGCAACTTTGTTGCAATTAATGTCAGTTTTGACTCATACTTCTTACAAAAGGCTGAAGGTTGCGGGGAAAAAGTTATCTTTGTATAAAGTACAAACGATTATGCGCGCAATTCCTTTCGCTGCCCTGGCGGGGCTCCTCCTCGCCGCCTGCACGGCTTCCGTCCGGCCTGTGGAACAGGACGGAACCGGCCTCTGGCTCGCCGCCGGAAGACCGGTCGATGCAATCATAGCCTCCGTCGAAACCCAGATCGACCCCGCCCTTCCGGCCGAAGGCTTCCACATCTATGACGCCGGCGGCGTCCGCCACATCGACGCCGGTTCCGAGGCCGGTCTGCGGTACGGCCTTTACGCCCTGCAGCGCGCGGAAGTGCTGAAACAGGCGGGGCCGGGCATGGACCTGCAGGAAAAGCCGTATTATGACCTGCGCCTCCTGAACCACTGGGACAACCTGGACGACACCGTGGAGCGCGGCTATGCGGGCCTGTCCATGTGGGAGTGGACTGCGGCGGACATTCCCGTAGAGCGCATCCGCCGTTACGGCGAGCTTTGCGCTTCCGTGGGCCTGAACGGCTCCGTCCTCAACAATGTGAATTCCAACCCTTTGATTCTGGACGCCGAGCACATCGCCCGGGTGGCGAAGATCGCGGACATCCTCCGCGAATACGGCATCAAGACTTACCTGTCCATCAAATGGACCAGCCCCATCACGCTGAGCGGCCTCAAGAGCGGGGATCCGCTGGACCCGAAGGTCCGGCAGTGGTGGAAGGACAAGGCGGCGGAGATCTATGCCGCCATCCCCGATTTCGGCGGCTTCCTCGTGAAGGCCAATTCCGAAGGCCAGGCCGGTCCGCAGGACTACGGCCGGACGCATGCCGACGGAGCCAACATGCTGGCCGAAGCCCTCGCCCCCTACGGCGGCATCGTGATGTGGCGCGCCTTCGTGTACGCCCCCACCAGCCCCGACCGGGCGAACCAGGCCGTGGAGGAGTTCCTGCCGCTGGACGGCCAGTTCGCGGACAACGTCATCATCCAGGTGAAGAACGGACCGGTGGACTTCCAGCCCCGCGAACCCTTCAGCCCGCTGTTCGGCAAGCTCCGGAACACGAAGACGATGATGGAGTTCCAGATCACGCAGGAGTACCTGGGCTTCTCCAACCATCTAGCCTATCACGGCACCACCTGGGAGGAGTGTCTGGACGCCGACACCTACCGGGACGGCCCCGGCTCCCCGGTCGCGAAGATGGTGACCGCCATCGCCGGCGTCGCCAACACCGGCCAGGACCCGAATTTCTGCGGCTATGTCTTCGCCCAGGCCAACTGGTACGCCTTCGGACGCCTCGCCTGGAACCCGGAACTCGGAGCGGAGCAGATCGCGGACGAATGGATCCGCCAGACCTTCCTGATGCCGGAGGGCATGAAGGAAAAGGCTTTTGACAAAAAGTTCGTCGCCCCCGTCCGCGACATCCTGATGGCCTCCCGCGAGGCCGTGGTGGACTACGAGATGCCGCTGGGCCTGCACCATCTGTTCGGCGGAACGCATTACGGACCGGCTCCCTGGGAGCGTCTTGGACGGCCCGACTGGACGCCGGCCTACTATCACAAGGCGGATTCCGCGGGCATCGGCTTCGACCGCACGCGCGCGGGTTCCGACAACGTGGACCAGTACAACGAGCCGCTGGCATCGACCTACAACGACCTGGCGACCTGCCCGGAGAACCTCCTGCTGTGGTTCCACCATCTGCCCTGGGACTACAAGCTTTCCAGCGGGAAGACGCTCTGGGACGAGATCTGCCTGCACTATGACCGGGGTATCAAAACCGTGGAATCTTTCCGCGCCACCTGGCAGGGCCTGAAGCCTTACGTCAGCCCCGCCCTGTGGGAGGAGACCGACCGGAAACTCACCATCCAGGCCAGCGACGGCCGCTGGTGGAGGGATGCTTGCGTAGGCTATTTCCAGACCTTCTCCGGCCGTCCGCTGCCCGCGGATGTCGAACCGCGGCGCACCCCCATCGACCCGCTCATCTACCGCAGCATCCTGTCCGACCGGCTGGGCATGCCGCAGCATGACGAGGCGGGCGACCCCATCATCATGATGCCGAGACGATTCAGAAGACCGTAAACCATGAAGAGGATCCTGCTTGTGCTCGCCCTCGCGGCGGGCCTCACTCCCGCTTTCGCGCAGACCCGCGACTGGGTCACCACCTGGGCGACCGCCCTGCAGATCGCCGAACCGCACAACCGGCCGCCACAGCCCGGTCTGGCCGGGAACTCCTTCCGGCAGATCGTGCAGGTGTCCATCGGCGGAAAAGCCATCCGGCTGCACCTGTCAAACCTGTTCAATCCGGATCCGACGGACATCCTCGGTGTCGAGGTCGCCGTGGCCAGGACAATGGGCGCCAGCCCTGAAATCGAGGAAGGGACGTCCGTCAAACTGACCTTCGACGGCTGCCCGTTCGTGACGATGGGCCCCGGTGAATCCGTGGTCTCCGACCCGGTACCCTTCGCTCTGGAAGACCGGATGAATCTCGCCATCACGATCCACTACGGGCGGATTTCTTCGACCACGCTGACCAGCCATCCGGGTTCCCGGACCACGTCCTACATCGCGGACGGCTACACCACGGACTTCTCTTCACCGATTGCGGAAACGAACCATTGGTACACCATCAGTTCCATTGACGTGAAACCTCGCCGCAAGAGCGCTGCGATCGCTGTTCTCGGCGATTCCATCACCGACGGCCGCGGTACGACGACCAACGGGCAGGACCGCTGGACCGACCAGCTCTCCCGGTCCCTGCTCTCAGACCCCGCCACCCGGAACCTGTCCGTCCTGAACTTCGGCCTCGGCGGCAACTGCATCCTCCGCGGCGGCCTCGGCCCCACCGGGCAGAGCCGCTACGTCCGCGACCTCTTCGGCCATCCCGGCGTGAAATACATCATTCTCTTCGAAGGTACGAACGACTTGGGCGGGAGCCGCGACGGCAAAGCCACCGCCGAGGGCATCAAAGAAGTGTGGTCACAGATTGTCCGGGAAGCCCATGTCTTGGGCATCAAAGTTTTCGGCGCCACCGTCACGCCTGTCAAGGGAAACGGCTATTATTCTCCGGACCATGAAGCGGGACGCGTCGCTCTGAACGATTGGATCCGCACGGGCGGCGTCTTCGACGGGGTCATCGACTTTGACCGGATGGTGGCCGACCCGGCGAATCCCGACCGGCTGGACCCCGCCTTCCTCTACGAGAACGACTGGCTGCACCTGAACGCGTCCGGCTACGAGAAAATGGGCTTCGGCATCGACCGGAACCTGTTCAAATCTGCGAAATAGGGATCAGCGGGCCTCGGTGAACGGCTCGCTTTCCGCCTTGAACATCCGACGGGCATCCTTGACGGTCATGCCCGTCGCTGTTTTACCCAGGTCCGGAACGTTGAAGGACTTCAGGTTATAGACATAGAAACGGGAGGATTTCTGCGGGAGGACGAAGGGCTTGGTCGTGCGGCCGTCCGCGTCCAGGTGGCAGAAATAGGGTTTTCCGTACTGTCCGTCACCCCGTTTGCTCGCGAAGACGAACCAGCGGCCGTCCGACGACCAGCTGTGGTACGAATCGGACTTGTTCCCCTTGATTTCGTCCAGGGGTCGGATTTCCCCTGTCCGGAGATCGGCCAGGTACAGCATGCATTCGGGATGGAACAGCGGGAAGGTTCCGTAATCCGCCGCGGAGAACATCAGCCAGCGTCCGTCCGGCGAGGCCTTCGGATGGCAGACGGAGGCGTTGTGGGCGCGACCGCTCCAGACCGTGTCCGCTTTTTCCCCGATCAGGCCGGTTGCAGGGTCGAAATCCGCCCGGACGAGGTCGTACCTGGCCTTCGTGATGTCGGCCGGCAGCGGC
>JAEEGI010012307.1_pt1 | contig 18329 bp, 13 predicted proteins | sample 8958751 | NCBI WGS metagenome assembly JAEEGI01 (sample SAMN16246545, study PRJNA631951) | gut metagenome | biome: gut microbiome; feature: rumen; material: KS-attached | host: Bos | place: Iran: Karaj | collected 2018-10 | reverse complement strand
TCGCGACGAGCTTGAGGACCCGGCGGACGCGCTTCTCGATCTCCTCCTCGGGCACTTTCTTGAGCTTGAGGCCGAAGGCGATGTTGTCGTACACGTCCAGGTGCGGGAACAGGGCGTAGCGCTGGAAAACGGTGTTCAGCGGACGCTCGTGCGGCGGGACGCCGGCGAGTTCCTTGCCGTCCATGAGGATGGAGCCTTCGTCCGGCTGGAGAAAGCCCGCGATCATCCGGAGGAGGGTGGTCTTGCCGCAGCCGGAAGGGCCCAGGAGGGTGATGAATTCGCCGCGGCGGATGTACAGGTTGATGTTCTCAAGGACCTTCTTGTCGCCGAAGGACTTGGACAGGCCCTTGATTTCAATGATTTTGTCCAGTTCGCTCATTATTTCCCGAAGCTCAGATAATAGGTGGCGCCGACGGAGACGGAGGCGCAGTCCCAAATTTCGTTATAGGCGGCGAGGGCGTGCAGGCGGAGGTTCTCCACCGGACGCCAGTTCATGCCGGCGCCGGCCCACCAGCAGGCGCTGTCGCTGAGGCCGTCGTCCTTGGCCAGGAAGGTCTCGAAACCGCCCTTGGCGAAGAAGTCGATTTTCTCGGAAAGCGTGTAGGCGAGGGAGGGCATGACCGTCAGGCCGTAAGCGAGGTCACCCTCCATCATGGAGGCGTTGGAGAGGTCCAGGCCCAGGGTCCAGTCGCCGAGTTCGGCGCGCTGTCCGAGGGTGGCAAGCCAGAAGAACTCCTTCTGGTCCGTCTGGACGGCGGTGGCGCTCCAGATGGTGCTGACGGCGTCACCGATGGTGCCGGTCCAGCCCAGGGAATAGTTGAACCAGGGCTTGCCGAAGAGGTCGTCCACATAGGGCGAGGTCGTGACCTGGAACGTCAGCTCCTGATCCTCAGCCGGGCTCCAGCCCAGCTTGGCGCCCCACTGGTAGGCGTCGAAGCCGTTCCAGAAGGAGGAGGCGAGGATGGGATGCACGTCGAAGTCGTAGTCGTCGAACTCGAGGCCGCCGGTGGTGATCATGTCCTTGCCCAGGGTGAGCGAAAAATCACCGAAGGAATACGTGAGGTATGCCCAGTCCAGCCAGTTGGAGGTGCGTTTCAGGGTGTTTTTGTAGAGAGCCTTGGTGTCCTCGGCCCAGAATTCGTCCACGGAATAGAAGCCCGCCCAATGGTTGGCGACGCTGAAAGAGAGGTTTTCCGTGATGTTTCCTTCGAAAAGGGAATAAAGAGATGTGTTTCCGAGTGTGAATGCACCGCTTCCGTCGTTATAGAACTCGGGTGCGAGATCGATTCGGGGAATAACGGACAACTCGACACTGCGGCCGGAGTTGTCAGCCTCTTGTGCGGACACAAGGAAGCAGGGCAGCAGACTTGCTGCGCAAACAACCAGGAGTCTCTTCATTTTGGATACGCATAAAATGGTATTTGGTGAAACATGGTGGAACCGTGCGGGTTCCGGCTGCAAAAGTACGAAAAATTATTTATAACGGGACAATAATTTCAGTTCATTGTCCGCTTTTATCCGGTCGATGATGGCGCAGACCAGCCGGAAAGTCCGGGAATCCCGCGTGTAAGTGGCCGGCGTGATGAAATTGACGCGGCCCTGACGGAGAAGTTTCTGTGCGACCGCGCGTTTGTGGGGCAGGGCCGGATTGAACACGGCGATGGAGTTGCCGCCGAACATATTGACGATCTTCATCGACGGGACGTCGGTGTCCCCGTCTCCGAAATAGATCATGTGGGTGAAAGGAATGCGCTTGTTCTCGTCGGCCATGCTCTCGTTCACCCGCTTGGCGTCGCGGGAGGAGAAGATGCCTTTCTGGATCTTGAACAGGAACTGGGTCTTGGCGGTGTAGTCCACGGCGATGCCGGGCCATTCGGCCTCTCCGTTCTCGTCATAGATGAAACTGCCGGCGAACACGTGCTTGAACTCCCGGGCGATGGGGGAGCCTTCGATGATTTCCTTCAGGCCGGAGGAGTTGATGTAATGTTCGATGCGCACGCCGTGCCGCTCACCGTATTCATTGACGAGGCGGAACCATTCGCGGACGCCGTCGAAAAGCTTGATGTCCTTTCCGTAACGCTTGAATCCTTCGCGGGTGAGCTTGATGCCGTTCGCGCGGGCTTCGTCGAACATCAGTTTCATGTAGGCCAGGATGTTGGAGGCGTCCTGCCCCTTGGCGATGCCGTCGCTTTTGGCCCAAAATTCCTCCGGGGTCTGGCCGATGGCCTGGATGAAGCCGAACTCCTGCATGTTGCCGGGGGAGAGGGTGCCGTCGAAGTCGTAGATGAGGGCGATGATGGGTTTGCGTCGCATGGTCATTCTATTTCCTATATTCTGCTCGTTCTTTCCAATATTCTACAAAGATACGAGAGTTTCGGGAATTATTGTTACATTTGCGACTGCGTAAACTAAAAACAAACCCGAATGAGCACTTATCCGCACTATCTGGAGAGGCTGCAGGCCGCGACCCGGAAATACTGGGACAAGCCCGCCCTCAACACCATCGGCGGCGAAAGCCTGACCTATGCCGAGATGGCGACCGCCATCGCGCGTTTCCACATCATTTTCGAAAAAGCCGGCTTCAGGAAAGGTGACAAGATCGCCCTCTGCGCCAACAACGGCGCGCGCTGGGGCTTCGCCTACCTGGCCGTCAACACATACGAAACCGTCATCGTCCCCATCCTGGCGGACTTCACGCCCGAGAGCGTGATGGGTCTGGTGAACCACTCCGATTCCGTCGCCCTCTTCACGAACGCCGCGCGCTGGAAAAAGATGGATCCCGAGAAGATGCCCAACCTGAAGGTCGTCTTCGACGTGGACAACTGGGATGTCCTCCTGTGCCGGGACGAGAAGATCGCCGACGCGGTGGCCCATTGGGACGAGCTCTTCGCCGCGAAGTATCCGAACGGCTTCGGCCCGGACGACGTCGTCTTCCCGACCGACAACTGGGACGACCTCTCCACCATCAACTACACCTCCGGTTCCACCGGCGACCCGAAGGGTGTCATGCTCACCTACCGGAACTTCTGCGCCAACGTGGACTACAGCCAGCGCCACGTCCCAGCCGGCGACAAGATGGTCTCCATGCTCCCGATGGCCCATATGTACGGCCTTGTGATCGAGTTCATCTATCCGCTGTGCAACGGCACGTCCATCTACTGGCTGGGCAAGGCTCCGACCCCCGCGACCCTGATGAAGGCTTTCGCCGAGGTGAAGCCCTACCTCCTGATTACGGTCCCGCTCGTCATGGAGAAGATCTACAAGTCCAAGATCAAGCCCATGCTGGAGAAACCCGCGATCAAGTTCGCCCTCAAGGTCCCCGGCCTGAACAACATCATTTACAAGAAGGTTCGCGAAGGACTGCTGGCCGCTTTCGGCGGAAACGTGCAGGAATTCATCATGGGCGGCGCCGCTCTCAATCCCGAGGTGGAGCGCGTGTTCAAGAAAATCAAGTTCCCGTACCTGGTGGGTTACGGCATGACCGAGGCCTGCCCGCTGCTCGCCTATGAGCACTGGACCAAGTATGTGGCCGGCTCCTGCGGCAAGTGCGTGGACGTGGCCGAGGTCCGCATCGACTCCGACGACCCCCAGCATGTGGTCGGCGAAATCCAGGCCCGCGGCGAGAACATCATGATCGGCTACTACAAGAACCCGGAGGCCACGGCCAACGCGTTCACCGAGGACGGCTGGCTCCGCACCGGCGACCTCGGCATCATCGACTCCGAAGGGAACATCTTCATCCGCGGCCGTTCCAAGAACATGATCCTGGGCGCTTCCGGCCAGAACATCTATCCCGAGGAGCTCGAAGCCGTCGTGAACAACCAGCAGTTCGTGCTGGAGTCCGTGGTCGTGGATCGCGGCGGCAAGCTGGTCGCCCTCGTCTTCCTGGACGAACAGGCCGTCGCCAAATCCCTGCTTGACTCCGAAGCCAAGGCCGAAATCCCCGAGAACATCCGCCTGGGCTCGAACCGCCAGCTCCCCGCCTACAGCCAGATCGCGAAGGTGGAACTGATGGATAAACCGTTTGAAAAGACGCCCAAGATGTCTATCCGTCGTTTCCTGTACAAATAAGCGTGACAATTTGTCAGTCTTTCCGGACTGGCTTGCAATTTTAGTGAATGAGACCGGCCCCTGCAGGGGTCGGTTTTCGCTTGTCATTTCGAGCACACCGCTTGTCATTTCGAGCGAAGTCGAGAAATCTAAAAAAGTGTTATATATGGCAAACAAAGGACAGATCGGTGTAACCACCGAAAACATTTTCCCCGTCATCAAGCAATTCCTGTATTCCGACCATGAGATTTTCCTCCGCGAGCTTGTCGCGAATGCGGTGGATGCCACCCAGAAGCTGAAGGCGCTCGCCGCATCCGGCGACTGCAAGGACGAACTGGGCGACCTCAAGGTCCGCATTGAACTGGACGATGCGGAGAAGACCCTGAAGGTCATCGACGAGGGTATCGGCATGACCGAAGAGGAGGTCGACAAATACATCAACCAGATCGCTTTCTCCTCCGCGGGAGAGTTTCTGGAGAAGTACAAGGACCAGATCGGCAGCATCATCGGCCATTTCGGCCTCGGTTTCTACAGCGCGTTCATGGTGTCGAAGAAGGTCACCATCGAGACGCTCTCCTGGAAGGAAGGCGCCAAGGCCGTGAAATGGTCCTGCGACGGTTCTCCGGCCTATGAGATGGAGGAGATCGACAAGAAGGACCGTGGCACCGTCATCACCCTGTACCTGGACGACGACTCCAAGGAATATGCGGAGAAGGCCCGCATTGAAGGCCTTCTGAACAAGTACTGCAAGTTCATGCCGGTTCCGATCGTCTTCGGCAAGGAGCAGGAGTGGAAGGACGGCAAGTATGTCGACACCGACAAGGACAAGATCATCAACGGTGTCGAGCCCCTGTGGGCAAAGGCCCCGTCCGATTTGAAGGAGGAGGACTACCTCTCGTTCTACCGCACCCTGTATCCGATGAACGAGGAACCCCTGTTCTACATCCATCTGAACGTGGACTATCCGTTCAATCTCACGGGCATCCTGTATTTCCCGAAGATCAAGGAGCGCGTCGCCATCGACCGGAACAAGATTTCCCTCTACTGCAACCAGATGTTCGTGACGGACCATGTGGACAACATCGTCCCCGACTTCATGACGCTGCTGCACGGTGTCATCGACTCTCCGGACATCCCGCTGAACGTGTCCAGGAGCTATCTCCAGAGCGACGCGAACGTGAAGAAGATCTCCACCTACATCACCAAGAAGGTCGCCGACCGTCTGGACGACATTTTCAAGAACCAGCGGACGGACCTCGAGGCCAAGTGGGACAACCTCAAACTCTTCATCGAGTACGGCATGCTCTCCGACGAGAAATTCTGCGACCGGGCGGTCAAGTTCGCCCTCCTCAAGAACACGGACGGCAAGTTCTTCTCCTTCGACGAGTACAAGGCTGCTGTTGAAGGCGCGCAGACCGACAAAGACAAGAAGCGTGTTTACCTGTATGCCACAGACGTTGAAAACCAGTATGCTTACATCGAGGCTGCCAAGTCCAAGGGCTATGATGTCCTGCTGATGGACTGCGAACTGGATTCCCATTATGTGAACCTGCTGGAGCGCAAGCTGGAGGACACCCGATTCGCCCGTGTGGACTCCGACGCCGTGGAGAACCTGATTCCGAAGGAGGACAAGGTGAAGCTGGAGATGAAGGAGGACGAGCGCTATGACCTGGAGAACCTGTTCAAGGCCGTCCTGCCCGCCGGCAAGGACTATTACGTGACCGGAGACAATCTCGGTGCCGACGCCGCTCCGATTCTCATCACCCAGAGCGAATTCATGCGCCGTTACCGCGAAATGAGCGCTCTCGGCGGCGGAATGAACTTCTATGGCGAGATGCCGGAGAGCTACAACATCACCGTGAACATGGAGAATCCGCTGGTCGCGAAGATCTGGGCCGCCAAGCAGGCGGAGGTCGCCCCGCAGGGCGAACTGCCCGCCGAGGCCCCGTCCGACGCCTCCGACACGGAGAAAGACGCCGCCCGCAAGGCGCGCGAAGAGGTCCGCAAGGCCCATCGGGCCGATGTCGAGGCATTCGCGGCCGGGAACGAGATCCTGCACCAGATCACGGACCTGGCGCTTCTCGCGAACGGCATGCTGAAGGGCAAGGCCCTCAGCGACTTCATCGCCCGCAGCCAGAAGGTCGTTACGGACGCTTATCTGAAGTAGGAATAGATTCCTTCGCTTTGCTCGGAATGACAAAGGTGCCATTCCGAGTTTTTTTGTCATTCCAACGGTTTATTCTGTCATTCCGAGGAGGTCGTGGGCCGACGAAGGAATCTTTTTCTTATTTTTGTAATTATGAAGCGTTTACTTACCCTCCTCCTTGCCGTTGCCGCGCTGTGGGCCTGCCGGCCGTCGCAGCCGCTCATCGGCATCTCCTGCGGTCGGACTTCCTCCGGCGCCGCGACGTTATCCTCCAATTATACCGAAGCCATCGCGAAGGCCGGTGGCATTCCCGTGATTTTCCCGACGGTGGCGGATTCCGCCCTGGCGGCGGCGCTGATCAAGCTTGTGGACGGCGTCGTTTTCTCCGGCGGCCCCGACCTGGACCCGTCCTGGTACGGAGAAACCATCTGGAACGAAACGGTACAGGTCGACACGTTGCGTGATTTCAGCGACATGACGCTGATGAAGGCGGCCCTTGCAGCAAAGAAGCCCGTGATGGCCATCTGCCGCGGCGAGCAGCTCATGAATGTCGTGCTGGGTGGTTCGCTGTACCAGGATATCCCGACGCAAGTGGATACGCTGGTTCGTCACAGTGGCGGCGCCTGGCACCGGATCGGCGTGGAGAAGGGGAGTGTCCTGTATGATCTGTTCGGACAGGATTCCCTGACGGTCAATTCTTTCCACCATCAGGCCGTGAAGAAGGTCGCGCCCGGCATCCGGGTGACCGCTCTGGCGGACAACGGTATCGTGGAGGCCTACGAATACGGCGACCGCCTCATCGCATTCCAGTTCCATCCGGAGGGGATGGCACGGAATGATGACAACTGGCTCGCACCGTTCCGGTATTTCGTGAAGATGTCCGGCGGGAAGTGATTATCTCCCGATCAGTTCGAGGAATTCGTTCCGGGTCTTGTCCGACTTGAGGAAAATGCCCGAGAAGGCCGATGTCGTCGTGACGGCGTTGGACTTCTCGACACCACGCATGGACATGCAGGTGTGCATGGCCTCGATGACGACGGCGACACCCATGGGCTTGAGGGAGTTCTGGATGCAGTCGCGGATCTGCTCCGTCAGACGCTCCTGGACCTGCAGGCGGCGGGCATAGGTCTCCACCACGCGTGCAACCTTTGACAGTCCCGTGATGCGTCCGTTCGGGATGTAGGCGACGTGCGCCTTGCCGATGAAGGGAAGCATATGGTGCTCGCACAGGGAGAAGAGTTCGATGTCCTTGACGATGACCATCTGGCTGTAAGGCTCCGTGAACACGGCCGAACGGATGATTTCCTCGCCGTTCTGCTCATAGCCTTGCGTCAGGAACTGCCAGGCCTTGGCCACGCGCTCCGGCGTCTTGGTCAGCCCTTCCCGCTCCGGGTCCTCTCCCAGGAGTTCGAGAATGGCCTTGACATGCCCCGCCAGTTCTTTTGTGGTCTTTTCGTCGTATTCTTCGATTTTTCTGTATGCCATGGTATTGTATTTGTTGCGCCCTGCGACGGAATTTTGGACTGCAAAAATAACGAAAAAAATTCATACTATCGTTTTTTTGTCTATCTTTGCAGCCCCAAACACGCGGCAGGCCTTGCAACGGCCTCCGAAAAGACTGATTATTAACCAATTTAAAGGACAACGATATGTACTGGACCCTTGAATTAGCCTCGAGCCTCGACGATGCACCGTTCCCGGCCACCAAAGAAGAACTGATCGACTACGCCACCCGCACCTGCGCCCCCGACGAAGTGGTGGAGAACCTTGAAGAACTGGAAGACGACGGTGAGATCTACGAATCCATCGAAGACATCTGGCCCGACTATCCGACGAAGGATGATTTCTTCTTTAACGAGGAGGAATATTAGACTGATTATCAAATAATTAAGTCTGAAAATCAAGCGTTTATGCATGAGCCGGGATTGTTTCCTGGCTTTTTTCATGCCCAAACTAAACAACATATTTGTGCACACTGCGGCAGCGTGCTAAGAACCACCCTCCCCTCTGAACGCCTCCGTCCATCCCCCATGCACGATGCATGTGCAAGATGTGATTTCATGATGCACAACTTGCACATCAAAGCGCTGCCACGGGCATGTTGAGCCAATAATCACCGTTCAAGGTCATTCGCGCAAAAACATACCTTGTACGTCGGGAGGCCGCTATGGGCCTTTTTTGTGTCCGGGAGACATTGAGACTCCCGAAATGGCTTGTCCCAAGACAATACCCCGTTCGTTTCTGGCTTCTTTTGACAAGATTGCTCCCGGCCAGTCGGAGGATGTGTCTTTATTTGTATCTTTGTAAAACAGAAAGACCATTTGATTTTGACACTGGCGGAACAGCCGTAATAAATCCCGATATGGAGAATGTAATTTCAATACTTGCGCAAATGCCCGAAGAGATTCCTCAGTGGCTCAAAGACTACAAGCCGGGAAACAGGGTCTCATTCAAGGACTTTATGTCATCACGGATAGGATACTATCCCGGCAGCGGATATGATGGCTGCCTGGTCAAGACCTGTAACCGGGCGCAGTGCGTTCACTGCTTCATTCAGGTTGATTACGGCATCGCCGAACACGAATTGAAGTCGGAAGCGGAGGAATCCAATGCTTTTAATGGCTACCATGTCATCGGAAGAGTGGACTGGAAGGAGCGGGATCTTGCGCCTCACGGGCAGTATGCTCCCAATTTCAGTATAGATGAGAGAGAGAGGGCGGATGCCATGAGATTCGTAAGGGAAGACGTGAAGCCGTATTGCTTTATGGAAGTCTATGAGCGTAATGATGATAAGGGTAAGGACTGGGGGGCGGAACGGTTCGCCGTGACATTTCTCTTCGCCGACGGCATAGCGACTTATTACCAGCTTTTCTGCCGGGATTTTTGCAAAGCACCTTGGATTTTCCTTCTTCAGGACCATGGCTTCGGCGGCAATTACGCTGGTTTCGGACATGGACAATTAATGGACCGGGTCATGAAAGCCAATGATTGCCGGCCGGAGAATGTTCTTTGCGCTGAGAATACACACATATGGGATGGCTACGAGAAAGTGGATGCGGATCCCGTAATCGGTGGCATGCACCACAGCAGGCGGTTTCTCTACAAGCGCAAATAAACCAGGAGAAAAGGGCGTTTTTGTCATAATGGCCACGATAAAGGTGGAGGAGGAACGGTGAAAACGACACACAGGATGACAAAAGGTCTGACTCTCGCCTTGAAATGGGCGGGAGTCTTGGCCCTGTCACTCATAGCGGCCCTTCTTGTCATCCGATGGATCGGCCGGAGCGTCAACAAGCGCGTCCCCGAAGGGGGCGTCAATGAATCGATGTATGTCGATGTCAACGGCTCGAGGCAGTGGATCAATATCTATGGACAGGACCGGAACAATCCCGTCCTGCTCTATCTGCACGGCGGGCCGGGCAGCGCGACGAGTCTTTTTGACTATGCCTTCACCCGGAAATGGAGCGATGTTTACACCGTCGTCACTTGGGACCAGCGTGGATGCGGAAAGAGCTATGACAGGTCGCATCCGGCGACCATCACCGCTGATATCATGATGCAGGACGGCAAGGCCCTGACGGAATATCTGCGCGACTATTTGCATGTTGACAAAATTACTTTGCTCGGACACTCCTGGGGTTCGTATCTCGGTGCCAACCTGGCGCTGGCATACCCCGAGTACTATGATGCATTCATCGGAACGGGACAGGTCATCGACATGGACGAGAATGAGCGCCGGCTTTATGAAGCCGCGCTGGCGTGGTCGGAAAATGATCCGGAAGGCCGCGAAATGGTCGGTCAGTGGGCGCGGAGCAGGGAAGAGAAAGAGGATGATTTCCTGTTAAGGAACAGAATCATGGACAGATATGGATATGGTATGATGAAGGACGGCCGGGATTACAATCTGTTCATGACCGTGCTGTGCAACCCCAACTATTCCATCCGGGATATTCTGTATTTCATCCGGTACGAAGAGGACATGTTCACCCCCTATGGGGCGTTTGTCAGATCGGACGGGTTCAGGGAGATGTCTCTTCTGGGCAGATATGACTATGCGATGCCTTACTATAACATCAACGGCGACATGGACTATCAGACCAACTTTGAACTGGCCTGTGAATACTTCTCAAAGGTGAATGCTCCGGAGAAAGAACTGCTCGTCCTGAAAAACGCCACGCATGGGCTGCTCGAATCTCGCTCCGAGGAGTTCTCCGCTTTGCTTCATAGGATACAATAAGGTTTGGAACCGGGTGTTCCGAAATCTGATATTCAGGTGGCTGGATTTACATTGGGTCTGCGGACAATTATTTACCTTTGACTATAGAAGAGTGTCGCACTTCATTTTGATTCTGATTCATCAACTTGTATTATGTTATGAGCACCCCAACCCCCTCAGCAGTCTTATCATACTTAAAAACGTTTCCTCACGGAATAACCTTCATTCATGGAAAAGCCGGCAGCGGCAAAACGACATTGATCCGGCAATTGGACGATGAGACTGGTGGATGCCAGATCCTTGTGCCAACGAATTTTGCGGCCTCCTTGTATAAAGGCGCCAGGACGATTCATTCGTTCTTCCATGCGGCACTGGATGATTTGGAGGAGGGCTATCAGAATCCCAATGAACTGTCTGAAGAGAAGGCACAGAGGGCACGGAATGAGCTTCGGGGCATCCGAATGCTGGTTATTGATGAGATCTCCATGGTCCGGGCCGACCTTTTCGAAATGATGAACCGGATCTGTCAGAAAGCTTTGGGGAATGGCGATCCCTTTGGAGGCATTCCGCTTGTCTTGGTAGGTGATTTGTTCCAACTCCCGCCTATCGTCAGCGATGATGCTGTCTTGGAATATCTCAAAAATGAATACGGAGGATTCTATTTCTTTGATAGTCATGTCATCCAGAAGGAGATGCAGCGTGTCAAACTCTTCGAGTTGACAAAGTCGTACCGTCAGGGAAGCGACCCGGACTTTGTTCGGATTCTGGATGCCTTTCGATTTCCCTTGAGTCCGAAACGCAAGTTGGAAATCATGAACGGCATTAACTCTCGAGTTACAGACAGACTCCCGGAGGATGCTGTTTACGTGGCTTCTTCCAACGAAGAAGTTTGTCGCGTTAATACCGAGAAACTGGCTGGATTACCAGGGAAGGTGACTACTGTCGAGGCCGAATATTCTATCCAAAAAAAGGATGGAAGCGGACATGTGACATTAAGACACAGTGATTTGCCCACGGATGAAGATATTCGGGAAATCGTTGTTCCATCAGCATATGATTCGGAATTACGATTCAAGATCGGAGCAAGAGTGGTACTATGTAAGAATAGCAAGTATTGGGGATATATCAATGGTGATTTCGGGACTGTCGAGGGGTTCAATGGCGACTGTTTCACTATTCGCCTTGATAAAGGAGGGACGGTGCTTTGCCCGAATCCAAATGATCGTTACAGGAACAACCAAATAACCGAGTATCGCTATGATATGGAATATGATCCTGCGAAACATCGTCTTGTCAAAATAACACCTTATGTCCAAAGGACCAGGCAGTTCCCGGTTAAGTTGGCCTATGCTTTCACGATCCATAAGGCTCAGGGACAGACCTATGATAAAGTTATCATAGATTTGAACAGCCATATCTTCGCTCCCGGGCAGTTGTACGTGGCACTAAGCCGGGCGCGGTCGCTTCAAGGGCTTTATCTTACCAAACCCGTTACCTATAGTGATATCATATCGGATGAATCGGTTCTTCATTTTCTATCGAGATTAAGACAATTCAACGGAATGTCCACCGATGAATGGGAACAATCTGAACAGTCCGAACCCATTCCCGGCGGCACCGGGGAGAGGTTTGTCAAGGTGGTACGGAATGAAGAGAAAAGTGATTCCGCCAAGGAGTGCATGCTGTGCGCTCTCAATAGCTATCATGTCCTTGTCGCTCAAGGAGAGAAGGAAAAAGCCGGCTGGGAACTGCGCAAAATCGTGGATATTATTTTGCAGACATATCAAACAGACGAAGGTGCGCGTCTTCGTGACTGTCTTGGAAAGCAAGATTTGACAGCCGCCTTACAAGGCATTCTGGATATCTACACACGTGTCGTTCATCGTCCACAAAAGCAGTATCAGCCCGATAATCGGGTCATTGCGACAAAACTGATATAGGCGCTTGGGGATTGGCACTCCCATCGTCCGAATCCCCGCACCAGCCTATTTCTTCCAGAGCTTCGGGAGGAATCCGTAATAGAGGAGGTGTCTCCAGGTGGACCAGTCGTGGCCGGTTTCACCGATGCAGAAGTACTCGTATTCGATTCCGTGCTTGTCGAGGGCGTCCCGGAAGCCCTTGACCCGCATATTGAAAAAGCCCTTTTCTTCGGCGCCTCCCTGTCCGATGAACAGATAATCCACCTTGTCATTGGCCTTCGGGTCGTTGAGGAATTCACCCAGGGTCTGCTCCGGATTGTTGTCACCGGCGCTGAGGACGCCGAAATTGGCGAAGAGGTCCAGGGACTTCAGGCCGACGAACATCGTGTGACGGCCGCCCATGGAGAGACCGGAAATGGCGCGTCCATGGGGATTTGCGATGGTCTTGTAGTGACTGTCGATGAAGGGGATGATGGCTTCGCGATATTCACGCTCCATGATGTCGAAAGTGAGATCGGCGTGCCGGGGATGATTGCGGTGGATGACCTGATTGTTCACCAGGGCGATCAGCATGGGTTCCGCCTTTCCTTCCGCGAGCAGATTGTCCATGATGAAGTTCACGCGCCCGTCATACATCCAGTTTGACGGGAGCTCGCCGCTTCCGCCCATGAGATAGAGGACGGGGTATTTCTTCTTGGGGTTATACTGAGGAGGAGTATAGACATAGATTTCACGCTCCCCCTGGGTGACGGGGCTGTAGTAGATATGACGGGTGACGGCTCCGTGAGGCACATCCTTCGCGTCCCACCAGGACGGTCCGTCGCCATGGACGATGAGCTCGCTGTAGGGAGGCATCGCCGTAAAGGCGGCATAGGTATTATTGGGATCGGCCATGCTTACTCCGTCGACGACGAGATTGTACTGATACATATCGACCGGGAGAGGGCCGATGGTGAGGGTCCAGATGCCGTCATCTCCTTTGGTGAAAGGAATGTTCCCGCGGACTCCCATGACTGTGGTCATCGCGCCCGAGAGGGCGACGGACTCCGCTTTCGGGGCCCTGAGCCGGAAAGTGACAGTATGGTCGTCATTCACCTGCGGCGAATTCAGGTTCGCGCTGAAGGGAATCAGCCCCTCGGTGTCTTTCTGAGGGTTGTAGCTAAGGTTCACGTTCGACTGCTGGGCGGATGCCGTCAGGGCAAAAAGCAGCGAAATCGCCGCGGTAATTGTCTTGTTGTTCATAACAAAGGTTTTATGCTCTGCAATATACGAAAAAAACTCGATATCTTTGCAGTCATGACAGATCACGGTAACGAAGGACTGCCCGGCGCTCCCCGCGTGGGCTTGATTGAGGGTCACGAGTATGTGGACCTGGGCCTTGGCGTGCTTTGGGCGACCTGCAATGTGGGGGCGGCCTCCCAGTATGACCCCGGCCTGTATTTCGCCTGGGGGGAGACGGAGCCCAAGGATGGGTACACGCCGGAGAACTATAAGGCGGGGGAAAAGAACAGGCTCGAACCGGCGGACGACCCCGCCCATGTGCATTGGGGCGGCGTCTGGCGGCTGCCGAGTCCGACTGAGATGGACAGTCTGATCCGTCAATGTGAATGGAGTTATCGTCGGACCAAGGATGACATGCCTTACTTCCTGGTGACGAGCAGGACCAACGGGAACAGCATCGTCCTGCCCCTGGCGGGGTATTGGGATGCGGAAGGTCCCAAGGTCGGAAGCGAGAGGGGACATCTCTGGCTGAATGCATCCCTGGAGCCCGGCGCTGGCCAAGCGCCCTGTCTCAGGTCTGAATACTGCCACATGTGGGAGAGTGAAATCATCAAGTGCGCGGCGGTTTCCAGATATCTGGGTGTGCCCGTCCGCCCGGTCGCCTCCGCTCCGAAGCCCGTTTCCCGGCCTCCGGAAGATGCCGGTCTGAAGAAATCCATGCCGAAGCTGATCCGTCTCGCCTTGGAGAGATGCCGCAAGGACGCGGACGTCCTGCTGGGATACCGCATGGTCATGCAGCGGAAAGCCTCCCGGGGGGATGCTTCACCGGAATCCTTGCTGGAAGAAGAAATCCGTCTGGTGGACGGGAGCGTCTTCACCCGGCCTGCCGAGGGTGAATTCGAGCACGCGTTCCTTCAGCTCTGCCTGCCGCTGGTCCATTACAAGTACCGGACGGTTGAACTGTCAACCCATGAAAGTCAAGTGTCCGTAGCCGGAATTGATCGGGAGAGATATTGGATCTGCGAATTGTATGATGTCGTGGGCGGGGAGGAGGAGGCTTTCCGTTGTCTGGAATGGCTTCGGAAGTGGATTGGCAGCCATCTGGACGCGGCCCGGATCCTGGATCCTGATGTTGTTGCCAGTGATCTGAGGAAGGAGGGGAGAAGGAACCATGGATGACGAGTGCTTCCCGGTGGAGAAGTTGGCGGAACTCATCCGAAAATAATCGTGCGGTTCTTGTAGGTCAGGATCTTCCGTTCGATGTGCCGGGTGACGGCGCGGCTGAGGACGATCTTCTCCAGGTCGCGCCCCTTGAGCATCAGGCTTTCCGGGGTGTCCTTGTGGCTGATGCGCACCACGTCCTGTTCGATGATGGGGCCGGCGTCCAGCTCGCGGGTCACATAGTGGCTGGTGGCGCCGATAATCTTGACACCGCGCTCATAGGCCTGGTGATAGGGGCGCGCCCCGACGAATGCGGGCAGGAACGAGTGGTGGATGTTGATGATGTGGTGCGGATAGCGGGCGATCAGCCCGTCGCTGATGATCTGCATGTACCGGGCGAGTACGATGAATGAAATGCGTTCGCGCTCCAGCAGGGCCATCTCTTCACGCTCCACCTCTTCCCGGTTCGATTTGTCCGGCGCGATGCGCCAGACATAGAACGGGATGCCGAACTGTTCCGCCACCTCCCGGAGGTCCTCATGGTTGCTGACGATGCAGGGGATGTCCACCTCCCACTCGCCAGCGTAATAACGGGCCAGCAGGTCATAGAGGCAGTGGCTCATCTTGCTCACGAAAATGGCCATCCGCGGCTTTTCATCGCTGAAATACACGCTCGAATACATCTCGTATCGCTCGGCGAAGGCGGCGTCGACCTCCCGCTTGATCTGCTCCCTCGGAATGGAGAAGCCGTCCAGTTCCCATTCGATCCGCATGAAGAGCCGTTTTTCGATGGTGTCCACATATTGGTCGAGATAGACGATGTTACCTCCGTCCCGGGTGATGAACCCCGTCACGTCCGTGATGATGCCCTGACGGTCAGGGCAGTGCAGCAGTATGATGGCTTTGCCTGTTGACATGGTGCGTTGACTCGATTTTTGAAGACAAAGATAAAGCAATTTCCGGTATTAATCCTATTCCCCCGAAGCCGATGCTGAAGAATCCCAACATCACTTTAGGATAATCAGGGAGAAAAAAGTATTTTTGTTGTTATGAAAAAAGCATTGTTCATCAGCGTTCTGTGCCTGCTTTCCGTGACCGGCGTACGGGCGCAGAAGCCGACACAGCCGTCCTGGCTGAGTGACGCCGTGTTCTACCAGATTTATCCTTCGTCCTTCCAGGACAGTGACGGGGATGGTTACGGAGACCTCAAAGGCATCCTGTCACGCCTGGATTATATCAAATCCATCGGCGTGACCGCCATCTGGCTCAATCCCGTGTATGTATCGGGCTGGACGGACGGCGGCTACGACGTCATCGACTTTTACCGGGTGGACAAACGCTTCGGCACCAATTCCGACCTCGTCGAACTGGTCCGTCAGGCGCATGATCGCGGCATCAAGGTGGTGATGGACCTGGTGGCAGGCCACTCCTCGGACCAGAACGAGTGGTTCCTCCAGTCCAGGGAGGCGCCCGACCTGCGCTATTCCGACTATTACATCTGGCCGGATTTCAAGCCGGAGGAGCCGGCGCAGTCCGGACCGATGGACTACGCCGCGCTGATGAATTCCAGTGCCGGCCTTGTCCGAAAGTTCGTGGCGACGGACGCTCCGCGCGGGCCGTATTATGTCAAGAACTTCTTTGACACCCAGCCTGCGCTGAATTTCGGTTTTGCCAACCCGGATCCGGAGCACCCCTGGGAGCAGGCTGTCGACGCTCCGGGGCCCATGGCGATGCGCAGGGAACTCAAGAACATCATTTCGTTCTGGATGGACAAAGGCGTGGACGGTTTCCGCGTGGACATGGCGGCCAGCCTCGTGAAGAACGACTTCGACAAGGCCGCGACCATCAAACTTTGGAAGGATGACTTCACGAAGTGGTTCGATGAAAAGTATCCCGAGGGCATCCTGATCGCCGAGTGGTTCAATCCGGCACAGTCCGTCGCGGCGGCGGACTTCGACCTGGACTTCTTCTGCCATGACGGACAGTACAACTACTCCACCCTGTTCTTCTATGGACGCAGGGGGTTCGGCCCGAACGCCACTCCCACAGCCCCTTACTTCGACAAGTCCGGCGCCGGTGACTTGAGGACCTGGTACGACCTTTATTCCTATCAGTATGATGCGGTCAAGGGGAAAGGCTATGTGAGCATGCCTTCGGGCAACCACGATTTCAACCGTGTGTGTACCGAGGGGCGCACCACTCCTGATGAACTCAAGGTTGCAATGACCTTCTTCCTGACGATGCCGGGCGTTCCGTTCATCTACTACGGCGACGAGATCGGCCTGAAGCAGAACCCCGACGCTCCGTCCACCGACGGATCAGGAGGCCGCGCCGGGTGCCGCATCCCGATGCTTTGGGACGGCACGGCCAACGGCGGATTCTCGACTGCGCCCATCGACAAGATATATATCCCTCAGGACCCCGATCCGGACCGCATGACGGTCGAGAAGGAGGAGAACGACCCCGCGTCGCTCCTGAACTATGTGCGCACGTTACTGAAGCTCCGCAAGGAGGTCAAGGCGCTCGGTGCGGATGCGGACTGGCGCCTGGTAAGCAGCCTTGACCAGCCTTACCCGATGGTGTATGAGCGCAAGCTCGGGCGGGAACGTTGCTACGTGGTGCTCAACCCGTCCGGCAAGCAGGTCAGCGTGACCCTGCCGGCAGAGCCGTCAAAGCCGCAGATCATCGCCGGCAATTACAAGAAATGCACGTACAGGCAGACCGGAAAGGGAGATGTCATCACCCTGTCTCCTGTCTCTGCGGCCATCCTCAGCTTCGAGGCTTCCCCTTCCGGTGCGCAGCACCTTCCGCCGCAGATCGTGTCCAAGGCGGACCGGTCCACGGTCGAGTTCGTCGTCCGTGACGGCAATCCTCTCCTGATGGACATTTATCAGTTCAAGGGCCGGAAAACGGAAGGGAAGCGTCCGGTGTTCATATACTCGTTCGGCGGCGCCTGGGCCATGGGGTCGAGAGTGGATGCGCTGTGCAATCCGCTGTATGACCATCTCTGCGAAAAGGGCTGGGTCTGCGTTGCCATGGATTATCGGCTTGGGGCCGCACGAGGCAGGGACGGGAAACCGCTGATTACGCCACCGGAGGGTTACAATCCTTTCCAGTTTGCCATTGACATAGGCGTCGAAGATATCTATGCGGCTACCGCATGGCTGATCAAGCATGCCGACGAGTACAACATCGATCCGGACAAGATTGTCATCAGCGGCAGCAGCGCGGGAGCCATCAACAGCATGAACGCCGAATACTATATTTGCACCGGACATAAGATTGCCGGGGATAAGCTTCCGGAAGGATTCAACTATGCAGGCGTCATGCCCATGGCGGGCGCCGTCTATCTGACCGGTGAAAACGACTCGGAGCTCAAGTGGGACAAAAAACCTTGCCCCATGTGCTTTTTCCACGGTTCGGCGGACCCTACCGTGACATTTGACGTGGAACGGAGTCCGCACCGCCGCGGTTTCGGGCCCCTCTATGTCAGCCGGCAGCTGGACGCGATGGACGTCCCCTATATGCTCAACGAGTATTCCGAAGGTGATCACTGCATGGCCCTCCTTCCGCTGAAATGGTTCTGGAATGAGATTGATTCGTTCCTGGACAGAAT
>JAEEGI010012301.1_pt1 | contig 18335 bp, 12 predicted proteins | sample 8958751 | NCBI WGS metagenome assembly JAEEGI01 (sample SAMN16246545, study PRJNA631951) | gut metagenome | biome: gut microbiome; feature: rumen; material: KS-attached | host: Bos | place: Iran: Karaj | collected 2018-10 | reverse complement strand
TGCGTGGCAAGATGCTGGAACTTACTTCATTGCTTGAACTCGAACTTCACTTTTCGGAGGAAGATGTCGAATTTGCCGACTGCACCAAGTTAGTTTCGCTCATTGACGAGATTTGTGCCGAAACCGAAAAGCTTATCCGCAGTTTTGAATATGGAAACGCTGTAAAGTCAGGCGTGCCTGTTGCTATTGTAGGTGAGCCTAATGCAGGCAAATCAACGCTTCTGAATGCCATATTGCATGAGGATAGGGCAATTGTTTCATCGGTGGCAGGAACAACGCGCGACACGATAGAGGAGGAGTTCGTCCTCGACGGCATACGCTTCCGCTTTATCGACACGGCCGGTATCCGCAATGCCGACAACGAAGTGGAGGAACTTGGTATCCAGCGTACCTATTCAAAGCTGAAGTCGGCACGGATTGTAGTGCTAGTGCTTGATGCATCGGCAGAAAAGCAGCATAACGATGAGATTGTTGCATCTATCGAAAAGGAGATTTCAGACGATACAAAACTTATAGTCGTGCTCAACAAGTCGGATATTTGCGATGCCGAATATGGATATGGCGATTCTCTGTTGATTTCTGCCCTCGACGGTTCGAATGTTGATGCCTTGTGCCGTAGGTTTGTGGAGTATGTTTCGTCGTTAAAGTCAGAGACTGCAGATGTTGTCATTACCAATGTGCGTCATGTCGCATCGCTCACGGCTGCTCGTGATTTGCTGTTGTCGGCGCGGCAGGCGATAGGTGAGGGCGTTCCATCCGATTTCATTGCTCAGGATTTGCGCGAGGCAAATTATCATCTTGGCGAAATCACAGGCGCTATCAGTACCGATGAGGTGCTGGGAAGTATTTTCTCAAAGTTCTGTATTGGGAAGTAGATTATTGCTTCCTGAGAAATATGACATTCTCCACACAAGAAACTAATTATTTAGCTTTCTTTTCATTCCTAAATATGTAGTAAAAAGTTTTGTACTGCATAAGATATTAATTATAAATAACATACAAAAAAATATTCCACTTTTTCTGGGGAATATTATGTGGTTTTTGCCACTTTTTCGGGAAACAAAAAAGGGCGGAATTATCCGCCCTTATCAATTTTATGTTCTAAACGATTACTTAACAATGTTCAGTTTTGAAGTTGCAACGTTTCCGTTCTTAACGATTCTTACAATGTAGTTGCCGTTAGCAACACCTGAAAGATCGATGGAAGCGTTTTCGTTTGAATTTTCGATGCTAGCAACAACCTGTCCCATCATGTTGTATACTTCGATTGTAGCGTTTTCTGCGTTTGTGAAGTTTACGATGCCGTTTGAAGGATTCGGGTACATGTTAATTCCGTTCATTGATACAGATTCAATTGCAGTTTCATCCTTTTCATGTATTCTGATTGCGAGAGCACCATAACCATAGTACCAACTTTCGCTGTTGGCATTGCGTGCGATTGATCTATGCCCAAATGTTGAGAGTTCGTTGTTCTTGCCTAAATAGAATTTGTCGTCACCTTCATTGTCATAGTACATTTTTACACTTACAAAGAGCGATTTAGACTTGTAGTTTTCATCAAAAGCATCAATTTTGTATGCATCCTGGAATTGGATTGTTTGCCATGTGCCAACCATATCCTCGGTAACGCGTATTGAATTTGAAACTGCCATTGGGATGAAATCTTCGTCTCCGTTTTCATACAAGGTAACAATGAAAGATGAACCAGTTGTAGTTCCATTTGCGATAAAAAGATCAACATTCAAATCTTCTTCTGGGATGTAGAAATAATAGAAGTACTCGCCGATTTCGTCACCACTTGCAGAGCTTGTGTAGTCACACATTCCGAATTTTGCTGTTGGTTCATCGTAAGCCAACGAGTAGTTGTTATCGGTGATATAGAAGAAATCCTGTCTTGAGTTGTCGGCGATAGGATCTTCTGCACCATCGATAAATACAGAATAGTCAACAATGTATTTTCCAATTTCAATTTGTTCTGGGCTTGTAACATCGAATAAGAAAATATCTTCATTAGCAGTATAGAAATCAATAGTATCTCTTGCTCCCATTGCCATTGATGTTCCGCTCAAGGTACGATCGTAAATTACATCACCTGATGGAGATGTAACAGTGATTTTTGCTTTTGGAGTAACAGTATTGCTACCGTTGTTTATTACTTCCATATTGAAAACGATAGATCCTTGCCATTCGCTTTCTGCATTAACCCAGTTTTTACGAGGGGTTTGTCCGTAAGGATCGCTGTGCTGGTATGCTGTAGCTCTTGGATCTTCAGCATTAGAGAAGTATTGGCTCAATACTTCAGGGTCAGTATAGTCATAGTATCCGAACATGTTCATTCTTGCGTTTGCAAGTGTCATGTTGTTTTGTGGTACATCGATAATCTTGATGTCATCGATTTGCCAGCCATAGTTCCATGCAATACCGTTGTATATGCCATCAAGGTTCTGGTATTGGAAGCGGAGAGTAACATTTGATGCGTTACCAACTTCAGGAATCAAAACTTCAACAAGTCCGTTGACATACGATTTGTCAGGGATGTCTTGTGTGTTTACTTCGTGGTCAGTCCAAGTGGCTCCACCGTTGGTAGATGTCTTTATGATCATGAAGTCTGATGCGCTGTTTAATTCCCTGTACGATTGCATGAATGATACCTTTGGGAATTGACATGACGACAAGTCAATACCAGAGAATGTTATTGTAGCATCAGCAGCAACTGGGTCATTATAAAGGTCAGAACCAACATCAAGCAGTGCCCAATGTCCAGGAGTTTCGCTTATCTGCTGTGGCTGTTGTGATAGACCTTCACGTCCAGAGAAGTTCATGGGGTAGAAGTAGCATCCTGAGGCAGTGAACATCTGTTCTGGGAAAGTAGCTTCGGTTACGATCTGCCAGTCGATGTCGTATCCGTCTGCTTTCGCCAGTACATATTCAGGGCTTCCTTCTTCGAAGTCGCACGACCAGATTACTGCATCTCTTTGGATGGTTTGGTTGTGTTTTACATTGCTTGATAATCCTTCTGAAGATTTCTTTGCAGTGTTTACGTTTTGTGCGAATTGCGCCATTGTTGTGCCACATATAAGTAAGCACAATACACTAAGTAAATAAAGTCTTCTCATAAGATAATAATTTAATTATTAATAAAGTATAATATAATTAGACTACAAATATAATACATATTTTTATATGCCGAATAGCAATATTTGATTTTTTTATTCGGGAATGATTTTTAGTATGAGTGGGCAACAAAAAAAGGGCGGAAAAATCCGCCCTTTGATTTTGTTATTGCTAGTAAATTACTTTACAATGTTCAACTTTGAAGTTGCAACGTTTCCGTTCTTTACAACTCTTACAATGTAGTTGCCATTAGCAACACCTGAAAGGTCGATAGTGGTATTTTCAGTTGCGTTTTCAACGTTAGCAACAACCTGTCCCATCATGTTGATAACTTCTATAGTAGCGTTTTCAACATTGGAGAAGTTAATGATACCGCTAGTTGGGTTCGGGTACATGTTAACATCAGCCATAGAAACAGATTCAACAGCAGTTTCGTTTTTGGTGTGAATTCTCAATGCTACTGGTGAATATCCGTAACCGCCCCAGTCTTCTTCGCCACCTTGTTTTCCAAGTACATTGTGGTGGAAGCTCGGCAGTTTGTCTGTCGAACCGAAGAACAATCCGTCATCTGATGTATCATAGTGTGAAACTACACTTACAAGAACGGTCTTTGACTTGTAGTTGGTATCAAATGCGTCAATGTAGAAAGGATCCTGGAACTTAACAGTTGTCCATGCACCGAGCATTGCTTCGGTTGTGGTTGTAAGGTCAGAAGCAGCAACTTGTGTAAGGTCACCGTCTTCGTTGATTTCATACATCTTTATCTGGAATCTGGTCTTGTTGGCTGAGGATTGGTCATCAATGAATACATCAACTTCAATTTCATCGTCTGGAAGTGCGAAATAGTAAAGGTATTCTGCTACTTCATCGCCAGATGCTGAACCTTGGTAGTTGCACATACCGAATGATCTGTCTGGTTCGTCATAAACCATCGAGTAGTTTTTCTCAGTAATGTCAAAATAGTATTCTGCTTTGTTGTCGTCTGGAGTTGCATCTTCTGCATCATCAGCAAATACAGAGAATGTTACTGTGTAGCGACCGATTTCAATTTGTTCTGCGCTTGTTACATCGAATGCGAATATATCAGCGTCCTCAGTGTAGAAATCAATAGTATCTTTGCCTGTTAATGCAGTGATTTTGCCTGCGAGGGTGCGGTCAAAAATAACATCGCCAGAAGGAGAGGTTATTTTTACATTTGCCTTCGGGGTAACAGTTTCATAGCCGTTGTTTGTCAATTCTACATTGAATACGATGTATCCGTTCCATTCGCTTTCTGCATTAACCCAGTTTGAACGAGGAGTCTGAGCGTATGGGTCGTTGTACTGGTAGTAGTATTCAGCAGGATCCATTGTGCCTGTGTATTGAGCAAGCTGTTCTGGATCTGTGTAGTCCTTGTATCCCCAGAAGTTCATTCTACCGTTTCCGATAGTAAGGTCATATTGTGGTGTTTCAACAACCTTTATATCATCAACTTGCCATCCATATCCCTGAAGACCAGCACCTTCTGCGCTTTGCTGGAAGCGGATTAATACATTATCTTGTCCTGCAGCTTCCGTGATAATAACTTCCATGTTTAGAGGAGCGTAATCGTTGCTTGCAATTTCATCGTTGATTAAGTGGTCTGTCCATGTTGCACCGCCATCAATAGATACTTTAACGTGTGAGCTAACTCTGTTAAGAGGTCTGTACAATTGTTTGAAGCAAATTTTTGGGTGAGTTGAAGAGCTGAGGTCCATTGAGAACTGCATCCATGCTTCTTCTGCAACCTGACCATTTCCACCAAATTGTGCATGATCGCTTAGCAAGTCAATCATTGCCCAGTGTTCAGGAGTGTCGTTTAGTGTGTCGTTATGCCAGATAAACGGCTGGAAATATGCGCGGCCTGTTTGAAAATCTGCCAATGCTGATGGGAAAGTGGATAATGTTACAATTTTCCAGTGGTCTTTTCCGTTGGCAGCATCGTTTCCTTCTGTAAGAGTATAACCATCTGCTTCAAAGTCGCATTCCCACAATGGAGTAGCTTCATCTTTCTGCATGTTCTTTGCATGTTTTACTGGTGTTATTGCTTCACCCTTGCAGAATTTTTGGTCTGGCGTAGCCTTGATGCTAAACTGAGCCATAGATGTACCGCAAAGAAGTACACTGGCTGCTAATAATAAATAAAGTTTTTTCATCGTTTAAAATTTTTAAAATTAACAATGCGAATTTAAATGAAATTTTTCATGTGGCAAAATTTTTTTTGAGAAAATGATGCTTAATGAAGCTAAGTATTTGGTTTCTTGGGTAGATGCCTGTTACTGGCTTTGGGGACTATGCGACATCGCTAGAACAGTCGTTTCACCGATTTGTTCGCTGGGATGTGTTGTTCGTGAATAAAAACATCAATTGTATAGCATCGTAGCAGTAGCAATGCAATTGATGATGACAACAATCTAAAATCGTAAATCCTAAATCTAAAATCGTAAATCCTAAATAATATTGTATCTTTGCAAAAAATTATTGACATGGATATTGAGCTGTTTGCAAAAGAAAAATTGTTTTATTCGCCCGAGTCGATTTTCAATTGCATATCGAAGGAAGCGAAGGATTTCTTGATTGATCATACTACTTGCAAGTCGTACAAGAAGGGCGAAATGGTCTTTGAGGAGGGAGCAAAGCCTAATGGGCTGATAAGCCTTTCGGATGGCAAAGTGAAGATATTCAAGGAAGGTGCCGGCGGTCGCGAACAGATTGTTCGCTTGTCGCGTCCATGTGGCTTTATCGGTTATCGTTCCTTGTTCGCCGGCGAAAACTACCATGCATCGGCAATGGCAATGGAGCCTTCTGTTGCTTGTACGATAGAGAAGTCGGCATTGTTCTATGTCATGAAGAATGACCCAACCCTAACATTTGCCATATTAAAGTCGTTGGCTACCGAACTCGGAGTGTCGAATATTCGTACGGTAAACCTTACGCAGAAGCATATCCGTGGCAGATTGGCCGAAGCCCTTATTCTGCTTATCGACACATATGGATTTTGCGATGACGGTGTCACCCTGAACGCTCAGTTTTCGCGCGACAATATTGCAAACCTCAGCAACATGACCACAAGCAATGCAATTCGTACGCTTTCGTCGTTTGCCGAGGAAGGTGTTATTGCTCTTGATGGTCGCAAGATAAAGGTGCTGAATTTTAATCAGCTTCAAAAGATTTCAAACAACGGTTAATATATATTAGGTGTCGAAGAAAAAAGCACAGATAGTAGAGAACCTGCTTATAACGGACATTGCCGCCGAGGGTGTGGCAATCGGTCGCCACGATAATTATGTGATTTTCGTAGCTGGGGTTATCCCAGGCGATGTAGTGAATGTGATGCTTACGCGCAAGCGCAAGAACTATTCCGAATCGAAACTTCTGGAGATTGTGGAGCCATCGCCCGATAGGGTTGAACCGTTTTGCCGTTATTTTGGAAAGTGTGGCGGATGCAAGTGGCAGATGCTGCCATACGAGAAACAACTATACTATAAGCAGAAGCAGGTTAGCGACCAGTTGGCTCGAATAGGGAGGGTGGCAGATGTACCTATTAATAATATATTGGGCGCCGTCAATACAATACAATATCGCAACAAATTGGAATATACATTCTGCGACCGCCGTTGGTTCGATTCTTCGGATGCAAATGTAGATAAGGAAAGCCGTGATGCAGAAGGACTTGGTTTCCACGTGCAAGGAATGTTCGACAGGGTAATAGACATTGACAAGTGCTGGTTGCAACGCGAACCGTCAAATGAAGTGAGAAATGAACTTCGCAACTTTACTCGCAGGGATGGCTACGACTACTATAATTGCCGTTCGCATGAAGGCATGATGCGAAACCTTATGGTAAGGACTTCGACGGTTGGTGAAACTATGGTTGTTGTTGTGTTTGCAAAACACGAAATGCATCTGATAGAGGATGTCATGAACCATATAGATGAGAAATTTCCAGATTTGACATCGTTGCAATATGTTGTAAATGAAAAATTTAACGACACAATATACGATCTGGAGGTCGTTTGTTGGAAAGGTCGCGATTTCATTTACGAGGAACTCGATGGACTTAAGTTCAAGATAAATGCAAAATCGTTTTTCCAGACAAATACAGAGCAGACATTGAAGTTGTATCGCAAGGCTGTTGAATATGCAGAAGTCGGTAGCGATGATGTTGTGTATGACTTATATACAGGGACCGGTACCATTGCAAACTTTGTTGCTCGTCATTGCCGTAAGGTTGTAGGAATAGAGTCGGTGCCCGAGGCTATAGTTGATGCCCGCATAAATTCTGAGACCAACGGAATAACAAATACATCGTTCTTTGTGGGCGACATGAAGGATGTGCTTACAGAGAAGTTTATTGCCGAAAATGGTCGTCCCGACATTGTGATTCTTGACCCGCCAAGGGCTGGTGTCCACGAGAATGTGATAAAAGTCATAAAGAAGGTTGCTCCACGTAAGATTGTGTATGTCAGTTGCAATCCTGCAACTCAGGCGCGCGACATTTCATTATTGTCAGACATGTACAAGGTTACAGCTATACAGCCCGTGGACATGTTTCCACATACGCACCATGTGGAAAACATCGTGAAATTGATAATTGACAATTAACAATTGACAATGGATAATGGACAATTATCTGTAGCGACGTGCCATGGCGCGTCGCTACAAATTATCAATTAATTATTCATTGTCAATTTTTTGTAAACATCTGCTAGGTTTGCCAGCAGCGCGCCGAATGTCTGCATTGCCTGTGCAGTTTCTTCCGAAATGCTTTTCCCCTGAAGTTTTAGTAGCAAAAGTGCGTACATCGCATCAATGCAGATTTCGATTTCGTTGTCAGAATTGCTTCTTGAAAGACGCTTGTATTCGTCGATGTTTGGTTTTGCCCAGTTGTAAAGTTCGTGATGGCGGTACTCGTTTTCATCATTTAGAAGCGTCTGGTGAATTTTGTTTAGTACAGCAATCAAATCCTTGATTTCCTGGATATCACCGCTATGTTCAACATTTTCGTTTCTCATCTTTACGATAAGGTCGTGATACCAGTTGTGTATTTTCAATTTTTCTTTTTCGCTTACTTCAAATTTTGACACAAGCAGTTCGTCAATCTTCTGTATTTCCAGATTGTTCGCTCTCATTATGTCCATCAATTGCCTGATATACAGGATGTACTCGACAATATTTTCTTTCTTTTTCAGTTCTGCTATTATCATAATTCCCTAAATTTTTCAATGAGTCTGCGTTCTTTTTTTGTTGGGCGACCAGTCCCCGGATCTCTCTTTTCGAATGTGTTGCTTAGCATTTTCAGCCTATCGAATTCCGACTGCGGAGTTATTTCCTCGACTAATGTTTTTGCTATCGCAGCCGACACTCGGTTCTGGGAAATACCTGTTACTATAAAACTCCGGACAATCGGCGGACATTTAACATCTATTTGCTCGTTGATTTTAACAAGTCGCGATGGTTTTACCTCCGAATTGTTAATAAGTACATGTCCCTTTTTGCATTCTTCGGTAGCCAAACTTCTTGTTTTATAGATTCTTACGGTCCATAGGTATTTGTCTATCCTAATCTCGTCCATTGTGTAAAATTGTTTAAAAGAGAGTTAAAAATTTTAACGTTATTTCCTTAAAAAGCTGTATTTTCGGCAAAAATAATATTAACTGATAAAATACATTCCAAATGAGAAAACTTTTTATTGTGTTGTCCTCGATGATGTTGCTTATTTGCTTGAGTAACAGAGTGTTCTCGCAAGAGAGTTTTATGGAGGACGGTGTTTACAGCACAGACAAGATTAATCCATCAAACTTTAAGGAAAAACTTTTTGAGAAAGTCTTGATTAACAGGGTTAACGAGTATCTTGATTCACTTGGACTTGAAGGTTTCGTGCAGAATGAATTCTTTGTATCACCGGCAAAGGAACATGTTTTATACATGGTTGCCAAGCAGGATACCAAGACAGATGACTACAAGAAATATCTCGTAGATGCTGGTGGAACTGGTGTTGGAGCTGAGGTTGCGGGAAAAATCACAATCAAGGTTTCTAACGATTTCATAACTTACGACGAAGTCGCTTCTCAGCTTGTATCGCGCTGGGGTGCTGGAAAGCCTCAGAAAATACTTGCCGGACAGAAGTATTTCTTTGCAGGTGTAGGTGCGCAGGTTGCCGATAAGAAAATCTTCGTATCAATGTTCGTCGGTAACTACGCTTCAATCACTCCAATCAGAGTTGATGGAAAAAATACAGCTTCGGCATCATTGTCAGTGCCTGTGACAACAAAGAAGTACGGGCTAAAGCCATACGATGAGAAGATATGCAAGAAGGTTGCTCGCAAAATGCCTAATGTATGGGATTTGCAGTCGGGACTTTCTGTTAACGACAATGGCGAAATCGTTTTCAAGTACAACGATCTCAAGAAGTTCAAACGCTTCATGAAGGGTTCGAAGGACGGTTTGGCAGTGGATGTTGTTCAGCCGGAACAGTTTGCCTGCGGAAGCGAAAATATTGCTGATTATTCGCGCAACAATATCGGCATCATGACTAAGAGATTGTGGTCAAAGAAGTTGTACAAGAACAACATGGCTCCTGGTGAAGGCCGCAAGAATAAGGTGACAAAACTTGAAGTCGTTCTCGGTTTGTTCCCTGCAGGACTTAACCCGTCAGATGTAGAAATGAACCTTATGGTTATCAAGGAAAAGTCGGTATGTGCAAATATCCCGCGTTCCTATGTCGACAACAAGATTTATGATTTTGTTCCAAAAATCGGATTGCTTCCTGATACTATTCTCGCAAGTGGCATGAAGGAATATTCGCCAAAGGCAATAAAGGATAGACTTTCGTTCAAGATTCCGTTTGAACAAGGCAAGTCGGACTATAAGCCCGAAGATATGCGTGATGTTATTGCTGCTCTCGATGAGCCTGATTTCTTTATCGACAAGATTTTCATCCGTGCTTATTCATCACTTGAGGGTTCGATGGAAACAAATAAGAGACTCCAGCAGAAGCGTGCCGAAAGTATTGTTGATGCACTTGCAAAGAACCAGAATGCAAGCATTATCGATTCTATTGTAACTGCTCCGAACCTCAAGGATTTGCAGGATGCAGTTAGAGGTACTTCTTTCCAAAGTCTGTGCGATATGGATTTGAATTCAGCAATCAGCTATGTAAATTCCAACCAGAAGAAACTTGAACCTTATTTGAAGCAGACACGTTATGCTGATATTACAATGGATATCACTTACGACCTCCGCGATGCACTGAAGGAGCAGAAGTTTGTTCTGAAGCAGTTCAACAAGGCTGTTGAAGCAAAGCAACTCGACTTGGCATTGTCAATCCAGAAGTATATTCTGAAACAAGTTGTTGCTGGCAGATACAACGACAGAGCTGTATCAGAGATGAATATTCCAGAAGGCGCTGACTATGTAGGTCTCAACATGAACAAGGTATGGTTAACCCAATTCATTTATAGTGATCCTCTCGACGAAGACTATCGCGACAGAGTTGATGAACTCAACAAGCAGGATCTTGCAAATGCTTATGTCGATTACAATGATGTTCTTTGCGAAGTGGTTGTAAACGACCTTTCAAACGAATCGTATGTTGAAAAGCTTCAGGCAAGAATCGACAAGTTGTACAACACACCTATCAACATGGATGTAGTAGACATGCTTAACATAGAACTTCAGTATCAGGTAATGGACATCTACAAGGATTCTTGCGGATACGATCACCCGACTGTAGTAAAGTGCCTCGAAAAGATGAAGGAAATCATAAAGTTCGATAAACTTAACTGGGAAAACTCACTTAAGTTCGCTAGCATTTTCATCAATCACTCCGATTATGAGTATGCAATTCATCTGCTCGAACCATGGATTGAAGACGAAAGAGTTCCGCTGGTTTACATAAGCACATACGTTACAGTTTGTTCAAAGGTTGAATACAAGGTTCATTCAAACAATTTTGTTAAGGCACTTGAGCGTCTGAAAAAAATGGATTCCAAGTATTTCTGCGACTTGTTCAAGTCTGATAAACTTTCAATGCAGACATTTGTCAATACCAATGCAAAGAAGGTATATTGTGAAACTTGCAGTAAATAGTTAATATTATTGAATACAAGGAGACTGTATTTTATGCAGTCTCCTTTTTTAATATATTATGAGAAAATTTTTGATATTATTACTTTGCCTTTTGCCTGTAGGTCTTGCCGCTCAGTGCGTTTTCAGCGGTAAGATTGATGGCTATTCTTTTGGCAGGCTGTATATATGCGAGCAGTTTGGCGACGACAGCAAAGTCGTAGCAACAGTAACGACAGATGCTAATGGAGAATTTATGTTTAGCTTTACAAACCAGCAGATTGGATTATATCGCATACATGCTGATACCAAAGATTATTTCGACATAATATATAGTGGCGAGAACATTAGGGTGGAAACCACTGCCCGTAATATGAAATCGTCAATGAAGGTTGTTGAATCTGCCGAGAATCAGCAGTTATATGCTTACATAGCACAAGCAGAACTTGCTGAGTACAAGATTGGAATCCTTCGCGAGTTGGTTAAGATTTATCCTAGTGGTGATTTCCTTTCTACAGCAGAGAAGGAGTTGGGAAAAGAAAATGCATTGGTAAATTCATGTCTCGAAAAGGCTATAAAGCAGAAGAATGGAACTTTTGCTAGTCGTTATTTGTCTTACTTTAGAGAAATAAACTTAAATATCTCCGAGTCGTCGGAAAGAAAGAAGAACTTTCTTGCCAAGAATTTTCCAATGGACGACCTCGAACTTCTCAATTCCAATGCATATCATCATTTTGTTGTATCGTACTTAAAGAAATACGAACCTTCTGAATATACTAACGCCGTACGCGAAATTCTTGATTATCTTAAACCGCGAAACCAAGAAATCTTTTCCAAGATTTTTGATTATATACTTACAGGCTTTGAAACAATGGGACGCTACGAAGACCTATATCAGTTAAGCGTTGAATATGGTAATTCGTGTTCTGCCGATGGAAATCTCAAGACAAGGGTAAAAAGTTATACCGACCTGCGTATTGGGGCCAATGCTCCTGATTTTGAGATAGAAACCATTGACGGCGAAGATGTTGTGTTGTCGCAAATGAAATCTGATTATACTTTGGTGGTATTTTGGGCTACGTGGTGTGAGAATTGCAAGGAGGAAATACCACGCATAAACGAGGCTATATCGTTGTTTAAGCGCGCAAAAGTTGACATCATTGCAATTAGTATCGACGAGGATGAAGCCGATATTCGCAAGTATGTAAAAGACAACTCTATTTCATTTAAGGTAGCATCTGACTTGCTAGGCTGGGAGGGCAAAATTGTCATGGACTATGCTGTATATGCTACGCCATCGATGTTTATTGTCGACAAGAATATGAATATAGTTTCCAAGCCGATAACAGGTGAGCAGTTATTTAATGCTGTGGAAAGCCTGATAAAATTTTAATTTTTTGACTTTCAACTTTTTTGTTATGCAGATTAAAAGTGCACAATATCTTATGTCAAACGATGACTTTCGCAAATGCCCTAAGCCCGATATGCCAGAATTTGCTTTCATCGGGCGTTCAAATGTCGGTAAGTCGTCGCTCATAAACATGCTTACATCCAATTCGAAGCTGGCAAAAACTTCGGCAAGTCCTGGCAAAACACAGAAAATAAATCACTTTGTGATAAATAATTCGTGGTATCTTGTCGATTTGCCTGGCTATGGCTATGCAAAGGTCTCGAAATCGCAACGCGAGGTTTTTCGTAAGATGATTGAGGGATATATTCTAAATCGTCAGAATTTAGTCAATATTTTTGTGCTAGTGGATTGCCGTCTTGAGCCACAACAGATTGATGTTGAATTTATTAATTGGCTTGGGGCAAATAGAGTTCCGTTTACAATAATTTTTACAAAATCAGACAAAATAGGAACAAATGTATTGGCATCTAAGATTGATGCATATAAGGAACATCTTCTCAAGACATGGGAGACTCTTCCTGATATACTAGTAAGTTCTGCGGTAAGCAAGATGGGGCAGGAGGAGATTCTAGATTATATACAGAACATAATCAATAGCTTATAGTAGTAAAAAACGACCTTTAGGTTGTGTGGCAACAAAAAATAGCATCCGATTCGGATGCTATTTTAATATTAATGTGGTTATGAAAAATCCTAGAAGAAGCTACGATGCTTACGTGCATTTTCGCCAATGTTTACACCGAAGATAAATTCTTGAGATCCCCAGGTGTAGTTAGACAAATCGCTGAATGTTACGTCGTAGGCGTATCCGAAGTAATATTGTTTGTACTTTACACCAACGTTTGCGATAAATGAGTCACCAGGACGAACCGAAACGCCAAACCAGTAGTCTTGCTTGATGAAGAACTTGAGGTTGATGTCGAACTGTGGCAATGTCTTTTCGGTAGTCTTAATCATGACAGATGGTTCGAGTTCGAAATCTACAGTCTTTCTGTTTTTCTTGAATTCAAACTTGTAACCACCGAAAATAAAATAGTGTCTAACCATTTTGTTTTCTTTAATGTTCTGGTTCACCTTCATCTTCGACTGGAACAGATTGGCAACAGTAACACTAGCGTAGTAGTGTCTGCCAGGACCAGTACCGAAAGCATAAACACCAAACGATGCATCCGGAATTATTGTCTTTTCAATCAAATAGGTAAGCGATGGATCGTCGTACCATGTCGGATCGAAGTTTCTCTGGTCAAGTTTGTATTGGTAGCATTCGGCAGACAGACCGAGAGATATATTGTCGTGCCTTGTTATCCTGAAAATATACGAGTATATTGCCTTGAATCCTATTTCGCTTGAAGGTCCATACTTGTCATGGAAAAGTATACCACCCAAACCCATTTGTTTATGGTATAGGGATGTGTGTCCAGATAATGTCTGTGTTGATGGAGCTTCTTTCATTCCTACCCATTGTTTGTGTACGCCAATGACTATTGGAGCGTAATCCTTAGTACCTGCAACTGCTGGGTTTATGTAGAAATCGTTCATCATGTACTGGCTGAACAATGGTAGTTGCTGGGCGAATAATGCACTGTTACACAGGAATATTGCTATTGCAACTACAATTAACTTCTTTCTAAACTCTTTACTCATAATCTTCAATGTTTAGGGTTTTAGTCCTAGGTGCAAATTTAACTATTATTTCAATACAAACAAACATTTAATAAAAAAATGTTAAATTTTTTGTGCGCTTCCTGCGTATGTCGCTGAGTATTAGTTTGAAAAGCGCAAAATTAATTTTTAATGATTGTTGTGATGCTATTGGTTATTGCGCTTTCTATAAGGTTTTCCATGCATTCGGGAAAATCGGCGGTGACCCATATTGTGTTTTCTGTTCCGAAGAAAAGCATCAGCCTTATGAAATCCATTTCGTTGCCCTTGTCGTCGTGAGATTTGAACCTGCATCTGAATATTATTGCATCGCTATTGTCTTGCATTTTCGTATTCTTCCTTTCGAGAAGCTCAAATCCTTGTGACGCCATATACTTTTCTGTTATGGCTGCTGTGATTTTTTTGTAGTTGCGATTCCTGACTTCGTTTATCTGTATTGTAGCCAATGAGCCTGGATGAGAAATCTTTTCTGTTATTGAATCGTATACAAAATGTTTTGGCGGGATGATGCTTGCTGATATCTTCCGTAAGTTAATGCGTTGATTTGCAGTATCGTTTTGTGCGAATGCTGGTGCAGATAAAATGATTGCAGATGCAACGGCAAGGAATATTTGAAATGCTTTTTTCATTTTGCAAGGTTAATAAAAAAATGGGTATCAAGCAATACCCATACACAAAACTCTTACTCAAAAACAATCGCTGCAAAGGTATGACTTTTATTTTAATTAACAATGGTTTGTTGAAAAAAGTTTTTGCTATATATTTGGTTGTTTTGTTGCATGTGAGTGTAAGTTATTGTAAACCTGATAGATGTGCGGTAGTGTAATTCTTTTGGTTTTTCTGTGTAATTCTTTTGCACGATGTCTTTTTAGCTTGTTTGCTATTTGTACTAATTGCGTGAAAGCGCGATTCGTGCGTTTATTGTGTTAAAAAATATATAATATGTTTGTTGTAACGCGTGGCATTCCTTATTTTTGTCGCATAAAAATAATAAGGATATGATAAGAAGAATAATTTTATTGCTTTCGGCAATTCTGTGTGTGTTGCCGTTTTATGTGGGGGCTCAGACAAAAACTTTAACAATTGACGATGCGGTAGTCGGAGTATGGCGCAATTTATACCCCGAAATGATTTATGGAATACAAATACGTCCCGATACAAAAACCTGTACAAAGTGGGATGGGCGTAATCTCGTAGAGTTTTCTTTTGACAAGAAAAAAACAACTACTTTGTTTGCTCTTGAAGAATTGGTTGCCGAATTAAAGAGTAACGACATTACTCCAGTGATGTCGTATCCGGATTACAAATGGCTGTCGAAGAACGAAATGGAAATCCATGTAGGTAATTCAGTTTGTATATTCGATGTCGTAAAGAAGAAAATCAAATCGGCGGCAAGGTGCGACGATGACGTTGAGAATGCAACCTATTGTGCTGCAAATTCAAGTATTGCATATACTGTTGACAACAATCTTCTCATAAGGTCGGGCAGTAAGATTATAAAGGTAAGTGACGAAAAGGATAGCAATATCGTTTATGGTCAGACCGTTCATCGCAACGAGTTCGGTATCGACGGTGGAATTTTCTGGTCTCCAAATGGTAACTATTTGGCATTCTATCGCAAAGACAACAGCAAGGTTTCGGATTACCCGATTGTTGATGTCAACGAGCGTGTGGCAAAGTTGAAACCGGAAAAGTATTGCATGGCAGGCATGGACAGTGAAGAAGTGACTGTCGGTGTATTCGACATGAAAACGCAGAAGATAATTTATCTCGATGTTGATGGTCCCAAAGACCAGTTTCTTACTATGGTAACTTGGAGCCCCGACGAGAAGTCGATTTATGTCGGTGTGCTAAACCGCGAGCAGAACCATTTGCAGATGCGTCGCTACAATGCTACAACAGGAAAGTTTGAAAAACTTTTGTTCGAGGAGAAGAACGACCGATATGTAGAGCCTCAGCATCCGCTCACATTCTTGCCCAACGACCCCGAAAAATTCATCTATTGGTCGCGCAAGGACGGCTTCTGGCACCTATACCTATATAATATAGATGGCAAGCAGATTTCGCAGATTACAAAAGGCGAATTCGAAGTGCAGGAAATATACGGCTTTGCAAACAAAAATCAGGACTTGATTATTAACGCTAACAAGGAAACTCCAATTGATTTTACAATATACAAGGTGAACATAGCAACTGGAAATATGACTTTGATTTCGGGCAATAGCGGAAAGCATGATGCTATACTTTCCGGCGATGGCGAATATCTGGTCGATGCGTATGAGTCGACAACCGTTCCTCGCGAATATATCCTATATCAGACATCTACAGGAAAAGCAATCTCGACATTGCTGACGGCAGAAAATCCACTTGCCAAATACAAGATGCCAACCTTGAAGATTGGAACAATCAAGGCTGATGACGGTAAGACCGACCTGTACTATCGTCTTATTACGCCTCCGGACTTTGATCCGAACAAGAAATATCCGGCAATAGTATATGTATATGGAGGACCTCATGCCCAAATGATTACCAATTCTCGTTTCGGTGGTGCTGCAGGCTGGGACATGTATATGGCTCAGGAGGGCTATGTTATGTTCACTCTTGACAACAGAGGTTCTGCAAACCGTGGATTTGAGTTCGAAAGTTGTATACACAGGCAACTTGGTACTATTGAGACTCGCGACCAGATGACTGGTGTTGAATTCCTTAAATCGCTTGGTTATGTCGACATGGATAGGCTCGGTGTTCACGGATGGAGCTTCGGCGGTTTTATGACTACGACTCTTATGACCGACTGCGCCGACATTTTCAAGGTCGGTGTGGCAGGCGGACCTGTTATCGACTGGAAATACTACGAAGTAATGTACGGCGAGCGCTATATGGATACACCTCAGGAAAACCCCGAAGGTTACGAGAAGGCGAGTCTGCTCAACAAGGCAGACAAACTGAAAGGTCGTTTGATGATTATCCATGGATGCATCGATCCGGTTGTGGTTTGGCAGCACAGTTTGCAGTTCCTCAACAAGTGCATCGAAAAGAAGATCCTTGTGGATTACTTTGTATATCCCAACCACGAACACAATGTCCGTGGATTGGATAGGGTGCATCTTATGAGAACGATTACAAGATACTTCGATGATCATTTGAAATAATAAAAAAGTGTGATTTTAAGGGCTGCCGAAAATACGGTAGCCCTTTTTATTTTATATGTGTGATTGTGCTGATAATAGTGTTGTTAACAAAATTATTTGAAACACTTAATAATTTTTTTGCATTGTCAATAAAAAGTATTTTCTTTGTCTGGTTTTTTGTATAGAAGGAGATTATAGCCTTGTTGCAAAAGATTGTGGTTATAAATTTATGTATAACAGATATTTAGAAAATAATTGTAAATTAAGGATGAGCGTGCATTTAACCGAGGACGGTGCGCGTTCTCAAGAAATTTATGTCTTCGATTTTTCAGAATTGTTATGAGAAGAAGTTTTATTTTAATTTGTGTGGCATTGCTGCTATCGGCATTCGCTAATGCCCAGAGTTATGACATCACTGTGAACATTACAGGTAATGGTAACGTTGTTTATAATGACGCTGCCGTTCAAAATGCAGAAGTGATTACAGTGGATGAAAATGCAACACCAGCATTCACAATTACAGCTGCTACAGGTTCACATGTTGCAAGTGTAATATTAGACATTGCCAATGAAGGCGGAACAAATGTTACCAGCCAGCTTGTTGATAATGTATACACCTTCGCAGCAGTAACAGCAAACCATACCCTTGATGTTACTTTCGAGGCTGATCCGGTGCCCACCTACACGATAACCTTGAACGTTACAGGTAATGGAACCGTTATACCGAACGGAGAAAACAATGTGGTTACAGTTGACGAAAATGAAACACCAGCATTCACAATTACACCAGCTGCAGGTTCGCACGTTGCAAGTGTAATATTAGACATAGCCAATGAAGGCGGAACAAATGTTACCAGCCAACTTGTTGATAATGTATACACCTTCGCAGCAGTAACAGCAAACCATACCCTTGATGTTACTTTCGAGGCTGA
>JAEEGI010012297.1_pt1 | contig 18339 bp, 16 predicted proteins | sample 8958751 | NCBI WGS metagenome assembly JAEEGI01 (sample SAMN16246545, study PRJNA631951) | gut metagenome | biome: gut microbiome; feature: rumen; material: KS-attached | host: Bos | place: Iran: Karaj | collected 2018-10 | reverse complement strand
GCTACGAAGGGGCCCTTCTTGATACTTCTGCTCATTCCATTCCCTCCTTACTTGGCGTTTCTGTGCTTGACGATGAACTTCTCGGTGCGAGCCTTCGTCTTGCGGGTCTTATACCCGAGGGTGGGCTTGCCCCAGGGAGTTACGGGGCCGGGCCGGCCGATGGGGCTCTTGCCCTCGCCGCCGCCGTGGGGATGGTCCACCGGGTTCATGACGCTGCCGCGGACGGTGGGCCGCCAGCCCATGTGGCGCTTCCGGCCTGCGGAGCCGATCTTGATGTTCTCGTGATCCAGGTTGCCCACCTGGCCGATGGTGGCCTTGCAGTCCATCCGGATATACCGGGTCTCGCCGGAGGGGAGACGGACCTGAGCCATCTTGCCTTCCTTGGCCATCAGCTGAGCCGCGCCGCCGGCGCTGCGCACCAGCTGGGCGCCCTTGCCGGGGTAGAGCTCGATGTTGTGGATGATGGTGCCCACGGGGATGTTGGCGATGGGGAGGCAGTTGCCGGGCTTGATGTCCGCCGCGGCGGAGGAGAGGATCTTGTCCCCGGGCTTGATGCCGTTGGGAGCCAGGATATACCGGAGTTCCTTGTCCTCATATTCCACCAGCGCGATGTTGGCGCTGCGGTTGGGGTCGTACTCCAGGCGGACCACGGTGGCTTCCATATCCAGCTTATCCCGGCGGAAGTCGATGATCCGGTACTTCCGGCGGTTGCCGCCGCCGCGGTGCCGGACGGTGATGCGTCCGTAGCTGTTGCGGCCGGAGTTCTTCTTCAGGGTCTCGGTGAGGCTCTTTTCCGGCTCGGCATGCTTGTCGATGCCGTCGAACCCGGAAACGGTCATATGCCGGCGGGCCGGGGTAATGGGGTTAAAAGACTTGATAGACATGTGACTTACACCATCCCTTCAAAGAACTCGATGGTCTTGGAGTCCTCCGTAAGGCGGACCACAGCCTTCTTCCGGGCCGCGGTGGTCCCGGCGGGATAAGCGCCGTTGCGGCGCTGCTTGCCCCGGACGTGGGTGGTGGTGACCTTGGCGACCTTCACGCCGAAGGCTTCTTCCACCGCCTTGCGGATCTCGATCTTGTTGGCGTCCCGGGCGACGATGAACACGTACTTCTTCAGATCGCCCTGCTCCATGGCCTGCTCGGTGATGACCGGCTTCAGCAGAATATCGTAGGCTGTTTTCATCAGGCGTAAACCTCCTCGACTACCTTCAGAGCGGCCTCGTCGATGATGAACTTCCGGCAATCCAGCACGTCGTAGGCGCTGAGGATCACGCTGCGCTGCTCTTTGCCGCTCTCGTCCTCAAACTTCCGGGCGATGGTGGTCTTCACGCCGGGGATGTTCCGGGCGCTCTTGATGACGTTCTCCCGGATCTCCGGGGCGACGACCAGAACCTTTCCTTCCGCGCCCACGGCGGTGAGGAACTTCTGGAAGTCCTTCGTCTTGATGGTATCCATGTTCAGATCATCCACCACGATGATCGCATCCTCCGCCGCCTTGGCGCTGAGGGCGCTGACCAGGGCCAGCTTCCGCACCTTGCGGTTCAGGGTGTAGCGGTAATCCCGGGGCTTGGGAGCAAAGGCGACGCCGCCGTGGGTCCACACGGGGCTGCCCTTGTAGCCGGCGCGGGCGCGGCCGGTGCCCTTCTGCCGCCAGGGCTTCTTGGTGGAATAAGAGACCTCGCCTTTGGTCAGGGCGCTCTGGGTGCCCTGCCGCCGGTTGGCCAGGTGGTTCTTCACGGACTCGTGCAGCACAGCGCCGTTAGGCTCCGCGCCGAAAACGGATTCGGAGAGCTCGACCTCGCCGACCTGCTCGCCGGCCATATTGTACTTCTTCGCAAAAGGCATCTCACTCTCTCCTTTCTTATGCGTTTCTGGCGGACCGCTTCTGCGGGTTCGTGCTGATGCGGGAAGAAACCGCATGCTTGATCTTGTTCTTCTTGCAGGTGCTGCGGATGGCCAGGATGCCCTTGTTGGCTCCGGGCACCGCGCCCTTCACCGCGATGAGGTTGAGGTTGGGATCCACCTGGACGATCTCCAGGTTCTGCACCGTGACCTGCTCCACGCCCATCTGGCCGGCGCCGATCTTGCCGGGGAAGATCTTGCTGGGGCTGGAGTTGGCGCTCATGGCGCCCGCATGCCGATGCACGGGGCCGGTGCCGTGGGATTCCTTCAGCCGGTGGGCGTTCCAGCGCTTGATGACGCCGGCGTAGCCCTTGCCGCGGCTGATACCGGTGATATCCACCTTATCGCCCTTGGCGAACACGTCCGCCTTCAGCTCGTCGCCCACGTTCATCTCCGCGGCGTTGTCCAGGCGGAACTCCTTCAGGACCTTCTTGGGGCCGGCTTCGGCCTTCTTCAGATGGCCCAGCTCAGGCTTGGAGAGCTTTCTCTCGGGCACGTCGTCGAAGCCCAGCTGAACGGCAACATAGCCGTCCTTTTCCATGGTCTTCTTCTGCACGACGACGCAGGGACCGGCTTCGATCACCGTCACGGGGATCGCGTGGCCGGCTTCATCGAAAATCTGGGTCATGCCCACTTTCTTTCCGATGATGGCTTTCTTCATGGGTCTTTTTCCTCCTTATCGGTTATTGGTTGACGGGACTTCATTCCTTATTATCGTCCCTGCCAACTTGACCTGCCCGCCTGCAACGGAGGCGGGCCGGGTAGCGCGTGTGGTTCAGAGCTTGATCTCGATCTCGACGCCCGCGGGCAGCTCCAGGCTCATCAGGGCCTCCACGGTCTTCTGGGAGGGGTTGATGATGTCGATCAGGCGCTTGTGGGTGCGGCGCTCGAACTGCTCCCGGCTGTCCTTATACTTGTGGACGGCCCGCAGGATGGTGACGACTTCCTTGCGGGTGGGCAGGGGGATGGGACCGGAGACCTTCGCGTCGGTGCGCTTGGCGGTCTCAACGATCTTCTCGGCGCTCTGGTCGATGAGCTGATGATCGTAGGCCTTGAGACGGATGCGGATCATTTTCTTGTTGGCTGCCATGTGGTTTGTTTTCTCCCTTCGTACGTTACTCTTTTCTGTCCCGTACGGATGAAAAAGTCTCATACCCGCCGCCGTGCGTATCACTCCGCTCCAGTAAATGAAGCCGGCATAAACCGGCTTGACTCTCTGGGCGCGGCGATATACGCGCTTCAACCCGCTTTGGGTCACAGACAATTCCAGCCGCCCGATCGTCGGACATACTCCACGGAAGTTACCTCGGTCCCGCCGAGCAATCTCCCGCTTCATCGCGCGCCGTCTGCACAGAGACAGCGGCCCTGCATGCGCAGAGCTTTGTTATAGTACCAAAGGACGGAAAGGATGTCAAGATGATTTTTTCTTTTTTTGAAAAGTTTTTCCGGAGGAACGGACAAGAAATGAATCGCGCCCTTCCGCCGGGACAAGGCGCCCCTCAGACGCCGAAAAACCTTCTCCCGTTCTCCCAGGTCATCGCCTCGATCTCCTCCGGGGAGACGCCCCGGAACCGGGCCATGGCCTGACACACGAAGGGCAGCAGGGAGGAATCGTTCCGTTTCCCCCGGAAGGGCACCGGGGCCAGATAGGGGCAGTCCGTCTCCAGCATGATCCGGTCCGCCGGGAGGGAGGCGATGACCTCCGGGGCCTTCTTATTATTCTTAAAGGTGATGGATCCCCCGAAGGAGAACATCCAGCCCCCCTTCACCAGCTGGGCGGCCATCTCCGCGCTGCCGGAATAGCAGTGGAACACCCCCCGGAGACCGGGAAAGGCCTTCACCGTTTCCAGGCAGTCCCCGTGGGCCTCCCGGTCGTGGATCACCACGGGCAGGTCCAGATCCAGGGCCAGGCGGAGCTGGTCCTTCAGCAGGCGGATCTGCGTCTCCCGGGGGGCGGCGTCGTCATAGTAGTAGTCCAGGCCGATCTCCCCCACCGCGGCCGCCTTCTCCTCCCGGCAGAGCTTCTCTACCTTATATATATCCTCTTCCCCGTATTCTCCGGCGCTCTCCGGATGGATCCCGGCGGCGAAATACACGTGGGGATACCGCAGGGCCAGGTCCCGGGCGGCCAGGGAGCTGGGGATATCCGAACCGCAGTCCACCACCAGCCCCACGCCCTTCCCGGGCAGTCCGGCCAGCAGCGTCTCCCGGTCCTCGTCGAAACGGGAGTCCTCATAATGGGCATGGGTATCGAAAAACATGTGGGAATACCTCCTGACCGGATCGCGCCCCGCCGGGGCGCGGTCCATGTGCGCAGCACGATCCGCGACGCGAAGCGTCGATTCATGTTCCGAGGGAACATTTCACGCGCCCCCGCAGGGGTGCAATTCATGATTTATCTGACCCCCGCCACGTCCCAGGCGGTGAGGATCCCCCGGATGGGTTCCTCCGGTCTGCCGTTGGCAGTGGTGAACAGCAGGCCGATGCGGTCGTGCACGGCCTGGGCCTTTTCGATCATCTCGCTGATCTCGTCCACCAGCTTGTCCTCCCGGATGAAGCGGAAGGATTCGGACCGGTGCTTCTCCGGCGCCAGCCAGGGCCGCAGGTCGGCAAAGCGCAGTTCCTCCCCGATGCCGACGATCTCCCCGTCCAGGAGGCAGGAGAAGACGGTGGTGGCGCTGAACACCCCCTCCACCACGCCGTTTTTCAGAATGGGGACGTGGGAAAAGCCTCTCCGCTCCATCTCCTGCATGGCGGGGCGCACCGGATCCTCCATGGTCCGGCACATCACCCGGGAGAAGGGCACCTGGATATCCTTTGCCCTGGGGGCGTCCTCCACCCGGGCGATGACGGAGCGCAGAAGGTCCAGCATGGCCCCGGAGGGCTCCACGGGGTAGGCTCCCCCCAGCCGCTTCCGGTGCTGCAGGAGGTTCCGCACCTCCCGGCAGTAATCCAGCTCCTCCCGGATCCGCTTGAATTCCGGCCTCCGCTGCAGCTGGTACACCGCCCGTCCGTCCGCGGGGTAGCCGTAGCGGCTCACCGCCAGTTCCTCCAGCTCCTTGTACAGCTCGATAAAGGTCTCCGTCTTGTTCATCGCCGTTTCCTCCCCGTGTTTCTCCATAAAAACAGGATACCCGCAGCCGGAAGCCCTGTCAAGCGTCGGGAAAAGATGTAAATTGATAGAGACAAAATCAAAATCGTGTGGTATAATATTCTGAAAAATATGCCGGTGTCCGAAACCGGCCAAAATAGGAGGCTATCAAGAGGATGCTGAACGCTAGAGAACTGTTTCTGGAAACCATCAAGCCGGACGGCAAGCCTGACCGTCTGCTGAAGCAGTATGAGGGCACCATCTTCATGCCCGGCGACCCGGTGAACGTGTTTGTCCGCGGCAACCGCTCCCCCGGCATGCCCCCCCATAAGGATCTGTGGGGCACCACCATCGTCTGGCCCAAGAACGTGATCGCCGCCATGCCCCACGTGACGGAGGAGACCAAGGTCGTGCGGGACGTGACCTGCTGGCGGAACTTCACCAAGGTACCGGATCTGATCGCCAACTGCTCCCAGGACGAGCTGTGGGAGCCCTACCTGGAGCGCTGCGCCCAGGCGGACCGGAAGAACGGCCTGCTCATGTGCTTCGCCCCCACCGGCCTGTTCGAGCGGCTCCACTTCCTCATGGGCTTTGAGGATACCTTCATCAACCTCATGACCGAAGAGGAAGCCATGGAGGACCTGTGCGCCGCCGTGGGCGAGTACCGCTACAACGGCATGAAGCTCATGGTGGACCATGTGCATCCGGACGCCATGCTCTCCCATGACGACTGGGGCAGCAAGACGAACCTGTTCATGCAGCCGGATATCTGGCGTCATTTCATCAAGAAGAACTACCAGAAGACCTACGATTACCTGCATGACAACGGCGTCGTCATCATCCACCACTGCGACAGCTTCTGCGAGCCCATCATCGAGGACATGGTGGACCTGCACATCGACGTATGGCAGGGCGTCCTCCCCCAGAACGACATCCCCAAGCTCCAGAAGATCCTGAACGGCCGCATGACCCTTATGGGCGGCATCGACGCCGCCATCGTGGACCGGGAGGACTCCACCGAGGAGGAGATCCGCACCGAAGTCCGCCGCGCCTGCGACCAGTACGCCGCCGGAGGCCACTTCATCCCCTGCATCACCTACGGCGCCCTGGGCACCATCTATCCCCAGGCGGACAAGTTCATCGACGACGAGATCGACCGCTTCAACCACGAGCACTACGGCACTCCCTACGAGCCGAAGGAGTAAAATCAAAAACGCACCTGGCAAGAAATCTCCCCCTGTGCCGAACGGCACAGGGGGATGTTTGCATTTGATGATCCTTTGTCCGGAGCTCAGGTGAGCTGATGGACCTCGCCGGTCTCCTTGTTCCGCCACCGGGGCTTCAGGGGCAGAGGCCAGTTGAACTGCATGGCGCCGGGGGTGGGACAATCCGTTGCGCAGCAGCCGCAGTACCAGCACTCCTCCGGATGGAGGATGATGGGGGGCTTGCCCTTCTCCGGATTGGGGATGAACACATCGATCTGGCAGGTCTCCACACAGGTGTTGCAGCCGATGCACTTGGCGGGATCGATACGTACGGGTACGCTGGGGGTCTGCACATTGGGGATGGCAAAGACTTTATCCGCCATTTTCAGGATCCTCCTTCCTTATTTCTCCTGCCGGTATACGCCGGTGTAATCTCGGTTATGGGCCTCATATTCTTCCTTCATGTTGCCCCAGTACCGGATGGGCACGCGTTCAACCTTCACCTTTCCGTCCACCTGGGTGAGGGTCAGGTAATACTTCATCTCTTCGGGGTCATCCTGGGGATAGTCCACTCGGGAGACGCCCAGGCGCGCATTGGTGAATTTGCGCTCCTTCATGGCCGCGATGATGATCTTGGCATGCTCGATCATGCTCAAATCCTCCAGGCCGCGAATGAGCTTGTGAGGATCCAGGGCGTAAAGCTGCGGCACAGCGTATTTCTCGATCCGCTCGATCTCTTCCAGGGCCAGGTCAAAGAGCCGCTCGCTGTGATACTCGCCCACAAAGTACTGCATCGCGCGGCTGAGGCCGTTGTGGAGCTCCTTCCACTCGATGCCGTCATCCCGCTTGGTGGGCGCCAGCACCCGTTCCTTCTCCCGCTCGATCTGCTCCCGGCAGGCTTTTCCAAGTTCAACGCCCTTGACATAGGCGGCTGCCTTGCGGCCGGCATAGCGGCCGGTGGAGGCGGCGTAGCTGTGGTCGCCGGGGGAGAACATGGCGGTGCCCGCCGCGTAGAGGCCGTCCAGATTGGTCTTCAGATCCCAGTCCACCATCAGGCCGCCGCCTCGGCTGGCCTCACGGTACTGCTGAGGCGTTTGGAATTCGATCTGGTTATAGTTCATGACCTGGTCGCGCCGATAATCAAAGCCGCCCTCCGTCATCGTCTTCACCATGATCTTGGTGGTGGACTCCTCGTTGAGCATCAGGTTCCAGGTCGCGTTGGCCTCCTTTTCCGGCGTGCCCGCAAAGTCGCCGTAGAAGGGCAGTTCGTATTCCCCGCTCTGGATGCCGGCGCGCAGCTTGACCCAGTCGGAGGACTGATAGCCGCCGTCCTCCCAGCTCTGGTAGCCGAAGGGCAGCTTTTTATTGTTGGAGTCCACGATGGTGATGTTCTCATAGCTGGCGTCGCCGCCGCCGGTGTACCACTTGTGCTTCACGCCGCTGCCGATGCCGAACGGCCGGCTGCCTTCCATCATCGTGAGCCTCGCGCCGGCCTTCCAGGCCATCGTGGTGCCGTCGCCGCTCTCGTTCCGGGAATACATGGTGGAGTAGCCGCCATGCTCCATATCCATGAACCAGATCTGGCCGGAGCCGCCGGTGGAAATGATGACCGCCTTCGCATGGACGATGACAAATTCGCCGGTGCGGGTATTGACGCCGGTGGCGCCCACGATCCTGGCGCCCTGCTTCCCGCCCTCGTTCAGCAGGCTGGTGGCCATGACGCGGTCCAGGATCTTGACCCCGAGACGCAGACATTCCTTTTTCAAAACCGGCTTGAAGGTGCTGCCCCAAATGCGGATGACCACGTTGTTGCGCTTCTCGGGGGCATTAAAACCCGGCTCACCGTAGCCCTTGGCCAAAAACAGGCTGGGACCCGCACTGTAGCGCGGAGAGAACATGAGCTTTGTCTTTTCGTCGCGGCCCTCAACACCCAGGAATTCATCCTCCGTATCCCGGATCTTGCCGCCCATCAGTTCCATTTCCTGCAGGGTGTCCCAGTCCTCGCGGCACTGGATCTGGATGCCGATGCCGTTGCTGAAGTTGCCGCCCTCGTTCATCTCCTCAATGGCCCAGGCATCCGGCTCCACACGGGAGCAAGGGTTTGCAGGCACGTTGCACCAGTGATCGCAGCCCGGGCCGCCGGCGCCGCTGCGCTTGACGTCGCCTTTTTCCAAAATCACGACCTTCGCTCCGTTGCGGGCGGCGCTGATGGCTGCCCAGCAGCCGGCGATGCCTCCGCCCAGTACCAGGACATCCGTTTCCAGCTCGGTCTCCTCCCCGAACTTGATCGGATAAGGCCACTCAGGCGGTGTGCCCGCCGATTTCAGGTATTGATGCCAAGTTCCCATGATTCGGCCTCCCTTTTAAAAATTTATTAAATTGATTATACCTGGCAGACCAAACTTTGTAAATTATAACTTTTTCCGGCTAAAATGAACGAAAAAGTTATAGGAAAAGCCGGAACCGGATCCCCGGAAATCTTTTGCCGGCCTTCTCCCGCATGCCGCCGACGGCAAAACGCGAACTTCGTCCGGCAGAATGAAAGCGGCCGGCAGCCAAAGCTGCCGGCCGGGAAAATGCCGGATGCAGATTTCATTGTCAGCCCGGGGAGGAGCGGTTCAGACCGCGGCGGGCCCGGGCGGCTTTCGTTTTTCTATTCGCTCTTTCCCGCGGCGCGGATGATCCAGTCGGTGATGTCCCTGGCGGTGGCGCTGTTCACATTCTCGTTCCACAGAGCGTATATCGGCAGGGAGACGGGCGGATCCAGCCGAACCATGGTGAGATTCGGGCTGCTGATCACCCCGTTATTCTCGTCCACCATGGCGGCCCCTTCGTTCAGGGAGGTGTACAGGAAGAGGGATTCCAGGCTGTACACGGTGCGGGCGATGCGGGGCTTGAAGCCCGCCCGCTTGAACAGGGCCTCGATCTGGTCCGAGCAGGAGCCCACCTCCCGGGGCACCTGCACCACGAAGGGTTCCTTCTCCATCGCCGAAAGGGGAATGGATCCCCGCTTGGCCAGATGGCTGTCAGTGGAGACGATCAGGGCCAGGGGCGTATCGAAGAGCTTCCGGCGGGAAAACTGCCCCTCAAACACCGGCAGGTCCACCTCATCCGTGATGATCATATCATACCGGGACTCCAGCAATCCCTTGCAGAGGCTGTTGTAATCATCCCGCTCGGTCTCGAAGCTCAGCTCCGGCCGCTGCTTCGCATAGTCCAGGATCGCCACATGGACTGTGTAGCCCGCCACCCGCCGGAAGATGCCTATGCTGATGCAGCCCCGGTCCTGCCGTCCGATAGCCGCAGCCTGGTCGCAGGTGGCCCGGACCTTTTCCGGCAGATTCTTCAGCTCATCATAGAGATAGCTGCCCGCCTTGGTGAGAGAGAGCCGCTGTTTGCCCCGGATGAACAGCTCTGTACCCAGTTCCTTTTCCAGCAGGGCGATCTGCTTGCTCACGCTGGGCTGGGTGGTGAACAGGCGCTTCGCTGCCTCGGAAAAATTGCAGTCCTTGGCCGCCTCCAGAAAATAGGAAAGCTTCAGCAGCGTGACCATATCATTCTCCTCTCCGCACACTTTCTGTCCGCTGTATCCGATTATACATAAAAACCGTCTTTTCCGCAAGACCGCGGTATGCTGCTCCCCGGCTATTCCATTTTCACAGGCTTTCACGTGAAAAAAGAATTTGACTGATCTCTTGCGGAATAATAGAATGATTAATAAGTTGGGAATATTCTCACAACATTTCTGCTGTCTGACAATTCTGGAAAGGAGTTTTGAATTATGAAACGGAAGATCGCATTTATCCTGGCGCTGCTGTTCATCCTGGCGCTGTTCAGCGGCTGCAATGGCGGGAACGTCACTACGCCCACCGCAGCACCGGCAACCGAGCAGCCCGCAGCCACCGCCGCGCCTACGGCAGCCCCCACGGCCGCGCCCGCGACCCAGAAGCCCGCAGAGACCGCCGCCCCCGCGACCCAGAAGCCCGCGGAGACCCCAGCTCCCACCGAGGCTCCCCCTCCGGAGCCGGTGGACCATCTGGCCAAGGGCAAGGTTGCCTTCGATGCCAACGGCTGGCCCGCCTCCAAGTATGCGTACGAGCTGCCGCTGACGGAAGACGACGTGACGTTCTCCATGTTCACCATCAACTACACGCCCCAGTATATCCCCGAGGGCGGCATGAACGAGATCCCCATCTGGGGGAACATGGGCAAGATGACCGGTGTGCACATTGAGTATATCATGTCCTCCGCTACCACCTGCTCCGAGCAGTTTGCCGCCCTGCTGGCGGCGGACGACCTGCCGGATATCACCGCCCAGGGCCAGAGCCGTTTTACCGGCACCCTCTGGGAAGCCATTGAGGACCACTGGTATGCCAACATCGCCGATTACCGGGAGTACATCCCCAACTATCTCTATGAGCTGAAAAAGGCCACCGACCTGAACCCCAACTCCTACGAGAAGGCTTTCCTGGACAAGGACCACGCCTGCGTCATGTACGGCATGCGCACCATGGCCAGCAACATCGGCTGGTGCATCCGGGAGGACATCATGGAAAAGCTGGGCCTGGGCAAGGCCGAGGACGTGACCACCATCGATAAGCTGCACGACGTGTTCACCGCCATGAAGGCCAGCCGCGAGGAAGACTTCTATCCCATGATCCTCTACTACTGCTTCGAGCTCTCCGGCGGCCGTCTCCTCAGCGGCTACAACACCGCCCTGTTCACCTTCTCCATGGGCTACTACAAGCGCATCGTGGACGGCCACGTGCAGTACTGCGGTTCCACCGACGACGACCGGGACGCTCTGGCGACCCTGGCCCAGTGGTATGCCGAGGGCCTCATCGACCCCAACTGGGGCTCCTACACCGGCAATGGCGACCTGGGCTCTCAGATCGCCAACTCCAAGATCGCCTACGTGCACCTGACCGTGGACGACTGCCGCGCCCGTGACGCCAGCTGCACGGATCCCGACTGCCGCTATATGCCCACCCCGCGTCTGCGCCTGTACGAGGGCCAGACCCTGAAGTGGGGCCTCGCCCCCAACCTGCTGGGCGACGGCAGCTTCTGCGTCAGCGCCAAGTGCGACGACATCCCGCTGTGCCTGAGCTGGTGCGACTGGCAGTACAGCGACGCCGGCAGCGAGTACATCAGCTGGGGACCCGAGGGCGAGCTCTTCTACTACAACGAAAACGGTCAGAGGCGTCTCACCGATATGATCCTCAACAGCGACGCCGGCACCACCTGGATCCTGCAGCTCTTCGGCGCGAACACCATGACCGAGGGCGGCCTGGTGGACGCCACCCGGAACTACGCCGTTGAAGGCGGCGACGAGATGATCGCCATGAATCAGATCTGGGACGTGAGCAGCTACTACGACGGCGAGTATGACTGGCACGACGGTATCCGCCTCTCCGCGGAGCAGTCCTCCGAGGTGAGCAGCCTCAGCGGCGATATGAACAGCTACTATCAGGAGAACTACTCCATGTTCCTCACCGGCGCCCGGTCCATGTCCGAATGGGACGAGTTCGTTGACACCCTGAACATGCTGGGCCTGAAGGATATCCTGGAGATCTACGACGAGGCGCTGGATGCCTACCTGAAGAACGCGTAAAGCCGAATACCCGCGTAAGAGAGGAGTCTGTTATGATCTGGCAGGAATACGTGGCCAGAACCGGCCGGGTGCCGGAATGGCCGTACCCCATCAACTATGGCAAGGAAAACGTGGTGGAGACGGACGTACTGGTCCTGGGCGGCGGCGTTGCCGGCTGCCGGGCTGCCATCTCCGCTCTTCAGCACGGCGCCACCGTGGCGGTGGCGGACCGGGGATTCACCAAGCACAGCGGCCAGGGCGGCGTGGGCGTCGACCACTGGCACGGCGCCGTGCGGAATCCCTGCAGCAAGATCACCCCGGAGATGTACTCCGAAAAGGCCATGGAGCTGGCGGACGGCTACACCAACGGCCTCGCCCGCTACGTGATCGGCATGGAGGGCTGGGACACCCTGCAGGAGCTGGAGCAGTGGGGCGTTCAGATCCGGGACGAGGACGACGAATTCAAGGATACCATGTGGCGGGACGAGGAGACCAAGCTGCTCTTCGCCTACGACGTGGACAGCAAGCACTGCCTCCGCATCTGGGGCAACAACATCAAGCCCGTTGTGGATAAGGAGATGCGCCGCCTGGGGGCGCAGGTCTACGAGCGCATCTGCGTGACGAACCTGCTCACCGAGGGCGGAAAGAAGAACGCCCGGGTCATCGGGGCCATGGGCATCCACGACCGCACCGGCGAGTTCTACATCTTCAAGGCCAAGGCCGTGGTCATCGCCATGGGCGGCGGCGGCCGCATCGGCGGCTTCGCCCCGGAGACCACGGAGAGCAACTCCATGACGGATATGAACCTCACCAACATGGGCCACACCATCGCCTGGAACGCAGGCGCGGAGTTGGTCTGCATGGAGGCGGTGGGCGCCGGCGGCAACTTCGGCTATGCCCCCTACAGCATGGGCAACAGCGACAACACCTACCAGGGCGTCCGGGTGGTGGACGCCAACGGCACCGTCATCCCCTACGCCAACACCCGGGGGGAGATCCTCACGGAGGAGCGGCAGATCTTCCAGTCCAACCGTCCCGGGGAGAATTACGTCATCGGCTACGGCATCGGCCTGGCCACCCCCATGAGCGAGGACTACAATCCCAACGGCCTGGATCCCTCCCTGGGCAAGAAGCTCCGCACCGGTGAGCTGCAGCTGCCCCTGTACGACGACTTTGCGGGCATGCCGGAGAAATCCCGCCGGATCATCTGGAACCTGATGCTCTCCCAGGAGGGCAAATGCCGGGTGCCCATCTTCGAAAACCTGCAGAAATGGGGCTTCGACCCCGCCCAGGACATGCTGCAGTACGCCATCACCGGGAACGAGCGCATCAACGTGGCTTCCTCCTGGGTGGGGCTTGACACCGCCCCCATGAACTGGCGCAGCATCCACGGCCCCGGCGGCGTGCTGACGGACTGGCGGCTTCAGGCTTCCCTCCCCGGCCTCTTCGTGGCCGGCGGCAGCCCCCTCTTCGGCTCCGGCTGCCACGGGGAAGCCCATACCACCGGCCGGTACTGCGGGCGGCAGGCTGCGGCCTTCGCCAAGCAGCACGAGCAGGCGGAGCCCTGCCGGGAGCAGATCGACAGGGAGAAGGACGAGTGCTACGCCCCCGTCCGCAGCCCCGGCGACATCGGCTGGAAGGAACTGAACTATGCCATCGCCCGGGTATTCCAGGACTACTGCGGAAATTTCAAGACCGAATCCATCCTGGACCTGGGCATCAAGCGCATGCGGGACCTGCGGGAGACCGAGGGACAGCGGACCTATGCCGCGAACCCCCACGAGCTCGCCCGCCTCATCGAGTGCTTCCGCATGATGGACCTGAGCGAATGCGTCTTCGAATCCTCCAAGGCCCGGAAGGCCTCCACCCGGCGGGTGGGCTTCGGCTTCCAGCGGGCGGACTACCCCGAGATGGATCCTCCCGAGTGGCACAAGCTCCTGCCCATCCGGCAGACGGAGGAGGGCGTGGAGTGCCGCGGCCTCGCCTGCGACTTCTACAAGCAGGCGCCCTATGCCCCCGGCCTCAGGGAAAACTACGAGAAATACGGCGAGCTGGACTGAACAAAGCCCTCCGGACGGCTCCCGCCTCCCGGCGGGGGCCGCTCGGGCAGCGGAAAGGACTGACGAGAATGGCGACTTATTCTTTTCCCAGTATGTCAGGCCCTTGCAAGGTGCTGGAATTCGATCCGGCCAAATGCGTGGGCTGCAATATCTGCGTGAATTCCTGTCCCCTGGACGTGATGATCCCCAACCCGGAGAAGGGGAAGGAGCCCATCGTGCTGTACGCAGAGGAGTGCTGGTTCTGCGGCGCCTGCGTGCAGGAATGCCCCCATAAGGCCCTGACCCTGGTGGCCCCGGCCAAGCAGCGCATCAGCACCATCTGGAAGCGGAAAAGCACCGGGGAGGAGTTCCGGGTGGGCATGAAGAATCCCCTGCCCCCCAACACCGCGCCTCACTCCGGCAATCGGGACTGAGCCATGGCAGACAAACTGACCCCCAAGGAAAACCGCCTCCGCATGCTGCGGGGGGAGATCCCGGAGTACGTTCCCAGTTATTTTGACGGGGCCGTTGCTCCTCTACAGGACGAAATGCTCACCCCCGCCTTCGCTCCGGGCGGCAGCGTCACCACGGTCTACGGCGTTGAGTACGTGGGCAGCGAGGCGAACGGTTGGGGCGCCATGCCCGCGCCGGGCAAGATCCTGCTGCGGGACATCCGGAAATGGCGGGACGTGATCCATAACCCGGATACCGCCGGACGGGACTGGGAGGGCTATTATAAGAAGCAGACGGACAAGATCGACCGGAACCAATGTCTGGTCACCTTCTCCGGAGGGGATTACTTCCTCACCTTGGTGGCCTTCATGGGCTTCGAGGGCGCGCTGCTGGCCATGTACGAGGAGCCCGATGAGGTCCACGCCCTGCTGGACTACGTAAGCGGGTACTATCTCGACGTGATGAAGCAGCAGATCCGCTGTGTGCACCCGGATATATTCGGCCTGATGGACGATGACAGCGGCTACCGCAGTCCCTTTTTCAGTCTGGAGATGTACAGGGAGTTCTTCAAGCCCCTCCATAAGAAGCACTGTGACCTGGCCCTGGAGAACGGCATGTTCATCGACCGGCACGACTGCGGCCACAGCGAGCAGTTCATTGAGGATTGGCTGGAGCTGGGCGTATGCGCCTGGAACCCGGTGCAGATCACCAACGACTGCAGGGGCATCAAGGAGAAGTACTGCGGCAAGCTTGCCATCACCGGCTGCTGGGACAACCAGGGTGTCTTCAACAACCCAAAGATCGATATCGACTTTCTGAAGGACGCCATGGCGGAATACACGGACACCTTCGTTCCCGGCGGCAGCTTCGTCTGGTCCGCCATCGTCACCGGAGCCTTCACAGATCCTGACATCCAGGAGCGGTCCAAGGTCGTCCGCGCCTTTTACGACGACTACGTTCACGACTACTACAAGACCCATTGACCCCAATGAACGTCGCCTCCGGCAGAGCAATCTGCCGGAGGCGATTTCCGTTTCCCGTTATTCGGCGGCGAGCTTTTCCTCCGCCACCTTTCCTTCCCGGACCTTGCAGACCCGGCCGCAGGCGCCCAGGGTGGAATTCCGGTGGGAGATCATCACCACGGTCTTGTCCGTGAAGTTCCGGTCGATGGTCATGAGCAGCCCCTTCTCGTTGAGGATATCCAGGCTGCTGGTGGGCTCGTCGAAGAGCATCAGTTCGCTGTCCTTCAGCAGGGTCCGGGCGATGCCGATGCGCTGCTTCTCGCCGCCGGAGAGGCGGCCGCCCAGCTCCCCTGCCCGGGTATCGTACTTCTCCGGCAGGGTCATGATCAGGTCGTGGATGGAGGCCCGTTTGGCGGCGGCCACCACCTCCTCCTCCGTGGCGTCCGGCTTGCCCAGCTTGATGTTCTCCGTCAGGCTGTCGTTGAACAGGAAGGTCTCCTGCTGCATCATGGAGATCCCCCGGCGCAGGCTTTCCAGGGTGAATTCCCGGATATCCGTGCCGTTGATGCGGATGGCGCCCTCATCGGGATCGTAGAACCGCAGGAGCAGGTGCATGGTGGTGGTCTTGCCGCAGCCGCTCTCCCCCATGAGGCCCACGTTCTCCCCGCCGGAAATGCGGAGATTGAAGCCGTTCAGCACCTTGGTCCTGGTGCCGGGATAGGTGAAGGAGACGTTCTCGAACTCGATGGTGTCGATCTTCTCCGGGAATTCCTTCGTCCCCGCGTCCTCCACCTGGGCGGGCTCGTCGATGAGGGCGAAGACCCGCTCCGCCGCGCCGAAGGTCTGGATGAGGGCGGTGGCGGAGGTGCTGAGCTGGGTGAAGGGATCGAAGGTGGCGGGCACCATGAGCATGAGGACGATGGCGTTGCAGGAGCTGAGGCCGTTCTTTGCCACCAGGGCCCCGCACACGGCGAAGGCCAGGATGCGGGAGAGCTGGATGAGGAAGTTGGGCACGCTCATGAGCAGGGCGTTCTGGCGGGTGATGCCGATCTGGAGCCGGTTCAGTTTTCTGCCCCGGTCGTCGATATGATCCAGCCGCTCCTGCCCGTTGCGGAAGATCAGGACCTCCTTCAGGCCCCGGAGGCTGTCCAGGATATAGGACTTCAGATCCCCCAGGTCCCGGCGGTACCGGCGTCCCTTCTCCCGGCCCGCCCTGGCGATGAAGATGGGACTGATGACGGCCACATAGAGATAGAAGGGAAAAACGATGCCCATGAGGCCGGGTGCGCGCACGCCGATGAACACCAGGGAAAAGACGGCGCAGACGACGGCGGTGGCGATGGGGGCAATGGTATGGGCGAAGAAGATCTCCAGGGTGTCCACGTCCGCCATGAGGGTGGAGATGATGTTCCCCTTCCGCTCCCCCGTGAGCTTGGCGGGACTGAGGCGCTCGATCTCCCCGAACATATGCGTCCGCAGGATGGCCAGGAGATGATAGGCCACGTCGTGGCCCTTGAACATCTCGAAGTAATAGGTGATGGGGATGAGGACGGTGCAGACCACCAGCATCACGGCGGGGCCGGTGATGGTCTTTCCGGGGGCCTGCCCGGCGGCGACGGCCAGGAGCATGCCCGCGCAGATATAGATGCCGATCTTCGCCAGACCGCTGACGATGCCGCCGGCGACGGCTTCCAGCATCTCCGTCCGGACCTGGTCCGTGAAGCGGAACAGGCGCTTGAGGATATACGGAACGCTGAGTTTCTTTGCCTGGATGCCCATATCAGACAGCCCTCCTTCCGTAGTTCTCCAGAATGTCCTGCTCCCGCACCAGCTGGGCGTAGATGCCGTCCCGGGCGATGAGCTTCTCGTGGCTGCCCTCTTCCGCCACCTTCCCCTGCTTCATCACGTAGATCCTGTCCGCGTTCCGCACGGTGGAAAGGCGGTGGGAGATGATCAGCAGGGTCTTGGTACTGCTGAGGGCGTGGATGCAGTTCCAGATATCCTCCTCGCTGGCGGCGTCCACGTTGGAGGTGGCCTCGTCGAAGACGATGTAATCCGCGTCGGAGAGCAGGGCCCGGGCGATGCCGATCTTCTGCTTCTGGCCGCCGGAGAGCTTCGCGCCCCCCTCCCCCACGTCCGTAGCCAGGCCGTCCTTGCCGATCAGATCCTCCAGATGCACGTCCCGCAGGACCTCCAGCATCCGTTCCTCGCTGAGGTCCTTGTCCACGATCTTCAGGTTGTCCTCCACGGTGCCGGAGAAGATATAGGTGCTCTGGGGCACCAGGGAGATGCGCCTGCGCAGGTCCTCCTGGGGGATGGACCGCAGGTCCGTCCCCTCCAGGGTGATGCGGCCGGAGCCGCAGTCGTTGAAATGCATCACCAGGTTCACCAGGGTGCTCTTGCCGCAGCCGGACTGGCCCACCAGGGCCACGGTCCCGCCCCTGGGCACCTTGATATTGACCCCGTCCACGGCGCTGCGCTCCCCGTCGTAGGAGAAGACCACGTTTTCCAGCACGATGCCGTCCGGGTCCTCCCCCCGGGGCAGGGCAGCGTCCACCGGCGCCCGGGCCGGCACCAGGTCCAGGAAGGTGAAGATGTTGTTGGCCGCCGCCACGCCGTTCAGGGCGGTATGGCCGGTATTGATGAGATCCTGCACCGGCCGGAAGAAGGTGAAGGCCAGCATCAGAGCGTAAAAGGCGGCGGAGAGCAGGATCGCGCCGGCGCAGCACCGGTGGATCAGAATGAAGGTGGACCACAGGATGCCGCCGTAGATGAAGGCCTGGGTCAGAATGGTGGAATAGAAGGAGACCCGCATGGTCTTCACGATCATGTAATAGTAGTTGAAGGAGCGGGTCTTCAGGTTTTCCGCCCGTTCCGCGTCCCGGTTCATGAGCTTCAGGGTGGTCATGCCCTCCAGGCTCTCCAGGAAGTATTCGTTCAGCTTATCGAAGGTATCCCAGTAATCCTTCCGCAGCATGGCCATGAGCTTCTTGAACACGGCGTTGGCCGGCACCACGGTGATGGACAGCACCAGCAGCACCCAGGCGGCGTAGGGGGAATAGGGATAGATCCGGGCGAACAGGATGAAGGGGGC
>JAEEGI010012295.1_pt1 | contig 18340 bp, 16 predicted proteins | sample 8958751 | NCBI WGS metagenome assembly JAEEGI01 (sample SAMN16246545, study PRJNA631951) | gut metagenome | biome: gut microbiome; feature: rumen; material: KS-attached | host: Bos | place: Iran: Karaj | collected 2018-10 | reverse complement strand
GCAGTATCAGACCTTCCTTTCGGAGGCCCCGTCTCCGAGGTCAGGGTCTGCCGTATCGACGGTAAGTTCGTCATCAACCCTACCTTCACCGAGATGGAGAACGCCGACCTCGAACTTATGGTCGCTGCCACCGAGGAGAACATCATGATGGTCGAGGGTGAGATGAAGGAGGTTCCCGAGGATGTGATGCTCGAGGCCATCAAGTTCGCCCACGAGGAGATCAAGAAGCACTGCCGCGTCCAGAAGGAACTCATGGCAGAGCTCGGAACCGATGTCAACAAGCGTGACTATCCTCACGATGAGGAAGACGAGGAGATCCGCAAGAAGGTCCACGAGTTCGCATATGACAAGTGCTATGCACTGGCCAAGTCCGCCAAGCCCAAGCACGAGCGCGAGGATGGTTTCGATGCCATCAAGGCCGAGTGCATCGAGGCTCTCGGACTGACCGAGGAAGAGGCTGAGGAGAAGAAGATGATGATAGACCGTTACTTCGGCCACGAGCAGAGGGAAGCCCTCCGCAACCTGGTCCTCGACGAGGGACTGCGTGTCGACGGTCGCGGAACCACCGAGGTACGTCCTATCTGGTGCGAGGTCGACTATCTGCCTTGCGCCCACGGTTCAGCCATATTCACCCGCGGTGAGACCCAGGCCCTCGCCTCCGTCACCCTCGGTACCAAACTGGATATGAAGGAAATGGACGAGGTGCTCATCCAGGGCGACCAGCAGTTCATCCTCCATTATAATTTCCCTCCTTTCGCTACCGGTGAGGCCAAGCCCCAGCGCAGCGTAGGACGCCGCGAGATCGGACACGGGAACCTGGCTTACAGGGCTCTCAAGGCCGTCATGCCGAAGGCTCCCGAATTCCCTTACGCTGTCCGCGTCGTCTCTGATATCCTCGAGTCCAACGGTTCCTCTTCACAGGCTTCCATCTGCGGAGGCTGCCTTGCCCTCATGGATGCAGGTGTCCAGATCACCAAGCCTGTCGCCGGTGTCGCCATGGGTCTTATCACTGACGAGGAGGATCCCAACGGCCGCTATGCCATCCTGACCGACATCCTCGGAGACGAGGACCATCTCGGTGACATGGACTTCAAGGTGGCCGGAACAAAGGACGGAATCACCGCCACCCAGATGGACATCAAGGTGGACGGTCTTTCCTATGAAGTGCTCGCCAAGGCCCTCAAGCAGGCGCACGAAGGCAGGATGCACATCATGGGTGAGATGATGAAGTGCATCGACAAGCCTCGCGAGGACTACAAGCCGTTCGTACCGAGGATCATCTCCTTCGAGATCGCGAAGGAATTCATCGGTGCAGTGATCGGTAAGGGTGGTGAGACCATCCAGAAGATCCAGGCCGAGACCGGTGCCGTCATCAACATCGACGAAGTTGAAGGAAAGGGTATCGTGGACATCGCAACCAACGATGCAGAGGCCATGAAGAAGGCTTACGACTGGATCCAGGGCATCTGCGCCGTTCCCGAGGTCGGACAGACCTATCACGGCAAGATCGTCTCCATCCTCGAATTCGGTGCTTTCGTGGAAATCCTCCCCGGAAAGGAAGGACTGCTCCACGTCTCCGAGATCGCCTGGAACAAGACCGAGAATGTAGAGGATGTCCTCGCAGTCGGACAGGAAGTCGATGTCAAGCTGCTTGAAATCGATGCAAAGACCGGCAAGATGAGGCTTTCGATGAAGGCCCTCCAGCCCAAGCCGGAAGGTTACGTCGAGCCTCAGCGCCGCCCCCGTCCCAACGGAGGTGAGCATCGCGGTCCTGCCGGAGAGCACAGGCACGGCAACGGTGGCGACCGCCGCAACGGCGGAAACGACCGCAGGCCCGGTGGCCCCGAGCGCCACGGTGAGCGCCGCTTCGGCCAGAGGAACAATGGTCCCAAGGAGCGTCCTGCAGAACCCACCTTCGACAATAAGCCCGAAGAGTACTTCTAGGATTTCCTGAGAATTCGGACCGTTTCTTGGAATAGTCTGAATATTAAATAATTATGAAAAATGGGTAGATTATTTATCTACCCATTTTCTGTATATTGCTTATTCTGAATACGTTGCAAAATACGGGCTTATTGGTTTTTGTCCGTTCCACAGAACGTCCCGATGAACAAGATGAGTCCCGAACCCGATTCTGTTATAGTATATATGAAAGGTTGGTTGGCGATGAAAGGCTCTATGGATTGAATATCCGAAGGATTCATTGTAGGTGTGATAACCTGTGTGACAGCCGCGGCAGAAGCACCAGATTCATCCATCTGGAATATTGCATTCTGGCCAATCTTATCAAAAGGAGTAACGCCGTCAATGAAGGTGAGATCGATCATCATCTCCTTTTTATATGATGCCGAGAAGATTGGTACAGACAATTTGATTTCCTTCTTGCCAAAGCTCTTCCTCATAGTATCCCAAGAGTCCGAACCAAGACCCTCTATGACTCCGGCGACATCGTAATTGTTTTTGGGAAGAATGATGGAGAGATCGTACAAGCCTTCTTCAAAGGGAAGGCTGACGGCCCTCAAATCATCGTTTTCATAATAATTGACCTTGCTTTGCTTATTCATGAAGGGCACGGACACGAACTCCTCCGGATTGATAAAGAACAAGCCATTCTTGGTCAATTCCTTATCAAATTTGTCCTGCCAGTCTCCCTTGAAACTGAATATATTCAATATTGAAGACTGGGTCTCCAAGATAGGGAAGGGAGCCACCTTGATCATTCCGTCAGTTTCTTCCTGGCACCAGATATCCTCAGGACGCTGTCCTTTAGGCTGCTCTACAAGAGATTTAGCCTCAATTTCATGATAATCCGCAAAATAGCTTGACCCCAGTACATCGAGAAAAGAGTCAGGATACTTCTTGGCGCGGGTATCAGCCATGAAGGTATTCGCCAGTGTGAGTTCTTTACTCAGGAGTTCACCGCCGAGGGATTCTATCAGATGCTTGAAATAAGTGTTGACGCCATCCAGGTCCTCCCCGCCAAAACCAAGGGTTTTGCAGACAGCATCACTGTCTTTAGCGATATTTCCGGCCATCGCCAATGTCATCTGAAACCCTAAAGGACTCAGCAGCATATTGGTGCTGTCTTCGTAGGATTCCCTGAAAAACCTAAAGGTGAAATCATTCGAAGGGGCAATCTTTTCCAATTCTGCGGCATCCAATGCAAGCCTGGTCTGGGCAAAAGGTTTCATTCCCTCCTGGTCGATACGCCCTGTTAATTCACGGCGGCCATTCTGTTCCAGATATGAGAATTCCTCTTCTGAATCCTTATCGCACGAGACTAAAACCATGGATAAAAGGAAAAAGGAAGTAAGCAATACTTTGATGTACTTTTTCATAATATCATTAAGTTCTCAATTAACTAAATGCAGATTATTCAAAACCTTGCATGGAAGTTCTTGTCCAAGGCCATTGCATGAAGCAGGGCGAATTTAGCCTTCTGGGCCTTGGTCTTAAGGGACAAGGTATCTATCTGGCGAATGGCAACCAGGGCGCTGTCCGGACGGGCGTCGATATATGATTCTATGTCCAAAAGGTCTCTCATAGTCCTTCTTTCAGAACAAGAGACCAAAAGGAGTGATAAAAATCAGTCTTTCTGTCCTTATTCAGAAAGATTGTCAAGCACGTCGCAGTTGCCCTGCGGATCCTGGACGGGTATCGTCTTGAGATACCGGACCAGGTACCAGACCAGGGCGGCGCTCACTACGAATATGATGGCATATTCCCAGGCGGGCAGGACATCCACCAGGCTCTTGGCCTCGGAAAGGTCTTCCGAACCGAACTTGCCCGCGAGCACGGCCAGGGTGTTGTTGGCGCAGTGCATCAGGATGGTGAGCTTGAGGGAGCCTGTCCTGTAATAAACATAGCCGAAGAGACAGCCGATCGCGAATGCGGTGACACCCTGCCAGACATTGCCGTGTATGGCGGCGAAGAAGATGGCGGAGATTACGATCGCCAGGGCGGGACTCATTCCCCTCGGCCTTTCTCCTTCCGCTCTCGGAGTCTTGGGTGCATAGTTCAGGAGGCCTCTCAGGATGACGCCCCTGCACATCCATTCCTCAAGCAGCGGAGCCATGACGCACATGGTTATGAGGTTTACCCAAAGCGGTCCCTCCATCATCTTCTCCATCTGTTCGATGATCGATCCTTCGGTGTCGGGCAGGTAGTGGTTGGCCAGTTCGAGCATAAGCCCCGCGGCCAGCACACCTATAACCACTGCAACGGCCAGGCCGGCTCCGCCCCATTTGCCGAAATGGTTGCTGTCCAGAGCGTAACCGGTGTCAAACGCCATGTTCCTGGAACTCTTGAGCCGCACGAATATGAACACAGCCACGAACTGTAGCGGGTACATGATCAGCATCACGTAGCTCAGCGGCATATCTCCGCCGAACATGAAGGGTATCACAACAATCGAGGCCAGGATCATTCCCACAAGGAACCATCCGAGTACCGAGAACAACCCGCCTACGTCAGGGGTGTACCAGGAGCAGGTTGAAACAAGGTCGTAGTTTTTCTCGACCTTCCTTGGCTTGAAAAATGACATGTCAGAAAGCCTATTTCTTCCAGAGAGGGGTAGGATATACTCCCTTGTCTGCAAGCTCCTGGAACTTGGCAACCACTCCGGGACGGTCTTCCTTGTAGGTGACACCGAACCAGCGTGAATCCGTCGAAAGGACCTCGCACTTGTAGCCGTTTTCCTTCATCATGATATCCACGGCGTAAGGGATGTAGTATTCCTTCTTGAGTTCGTTGAGGTTTTCCTCGAGGAATCTCTCGAAGACTTCCGCACTGAGATCGAAGTAGTCGGGAGTGAAACCCCACATGTTCATCGAGCAGAGAGCCTTGGCATCGACTTCCACGTGGATGTCGCCGGTGACGGTGTTGTCGCCGTAGACCTTGCCGTCCTCTTCCTTGCCTACGTTCACGTGCTCTGCGACTCCGGTGAGATGCTTCTCCTCGTCATAGTAGCAGATACCGCGGGAGACCTTACCGTACTCGGAGAGGGTGTTGTCCAGCTCGAAGCCTACGATGCTGCATACTCCCTTCGTGCCTTCGTGTGCACGGAGCCAGTCACCGAGGATCCTGAAGGATTCCTTGCCGTAGTAGTCGTCACCGTTGATCACTGCGAAAGGCTCGTGGATAACATCCTTTGCCATGAGCACGGCGTGCGCGGTACCCCATGGTTTCTGCCTTTCAGGGTTGAGGGTGAACCTTTCCGGGATCTTGTTGAGTTCCTGGATCACGAAGTCGAATTCGAGCGGGGTTCCGTCAGGGCAGAGGATCCCTGAATACTTATTCTTTACAGTTTCCTTGAACTGCTCGAGGAAATACTCCCTTACGATGTAAACGACCTTGCCGAAGCCTGCGTTCACGGCGTCATAGATGGAGTAGTCGATAATGGTCTCACCGCTGGGGCCGAGTCCGTCCATTTGCTTGAGGCCGCCGTAACGGCTGCCCATTCCTGCTGCGAGGACAAGAAGTGTTGGTTTCATTTGTGTTGAATGTATTAGTTATTTGATTTGATGCGGTTTTAATTATACAAAAATAACTATTTTTGCATTAATAACATTAAAAGCGGTATGGGAAAGTTCAGGGACATCTGGGATACCGGCAAGGACGGCAGGAATGCGGAGAAGCGTTCATTCTTCCGCTATGCCATCGTCGCCACCCTTGTCTTCATAGTCCTTGTTGGTTTTGTCAACCAGAACAACATCGTCAGATGGGTGAAGGCCGGAGCTGAGATCCGCCGTCAGGACAGGCAGATCGAGAAGTACCGCAAGGAGATCAAGGAAATGGATGACCAGATCCATGGACTGACTTCAAACAAAGACTCCCTGGAACAGTATGCCAGGGAGAATTTCGGTTTCGCCGAGCCGGGCGACGACGTCTATCGTACTGACTAGAATCCCGTATAGGACCAGGGGGTGACAGCCCTCATCTCATCCTTCACGCTTTCATCGACATCTAGGGTGTCGATGAAGTCCGAGATGGTCTTCTCATCTATTGCCGCTCCGGTGCGTGTAAGGGCTTTGAGGGTCTCGTAGGGATTGGGATACCCTTCACGGCGCAGGATGGTCTGCAGGGCCTCGGCGACCACCGCCCAGTTGCGATGGAGGTCGGCGTCGATGGCTTCCCTGTTCAGGATGAGTTTTCCAAGGCCTTTCTTCAACGATGCGAATGCAATGAGACCGTGGGCGACCGGAACACCGATGTTGCGCTGAACGGTGGAATCCGTCAGGTCCCTCTGCAGCCTGGAGATGGGGAGCTTCATGGAGAGGAAGGTGAGTACGGCGTCAGCCATGCCGAGATTGCCCTCGGCGTTCTCGAAGTCGATGGGATTGACCTTGTGCGGCATCGCAGATGATCCTACCTCTCCCTTGACGACCTTCTGGCGGAAATACTCCATGGAGATATAGGTCCAGATGTCACGGCATAGGTCGATCAGGATGGTATTGATGCGCCTCAGGCAGTCGAATATCGACGCCAGGTTGTCATAATGGTCGATCTGTGTGGTGGGGAAAGAGCGTTTCAGGCCGAGGGATGCCACGAAACCGTTCGCGAATGCCGGCCAGTCGATTCCGGGATACGCCACCTTGTGTGCGTTCATGTTGCCGGTGGCTCCTCCGAACTTGGCAGGGTAGGTCAGGCCGTCGAACTGACGGAGCTGTTCCTCCAGCCTGGCTGTGAAGACCTCGATTTCCTTTCCGAGGCGGGTGGGAGTAGCCGGTTGCCCGTGGGTCTTCGCGAGCATCGGAACGTCTTTCCATTCCTCCGCGTAGGAAGACAGGATGGAAAGGATTTCCTTCAATGCGGGGATATATTCATTCTCAAGAGCTTCCTTCAGCATCAGGGGCTGTGATGTATTGTTGATGTCCTGGGAGGTGAGGCCGAAATGGACGAACTCCTGCCAGCGGGATATCCCGAGTTCCTTGAACCGTTCCTTGATGTAGTATTCCACGGCCTTGACGTCGTGGTTCGTGACCTTCTCGATTTCCTTGACCTTGAGGGCATCTTCCGGGACCATGTCCCTGTAAAGGCTCCTGAGCTCTCCGAAAAGCTCCTCGGCAGCCTTTCCGGTTCCGGCTCCGAAATCCCGTAGCTGTGGGACCGGTATCTTGCAAAGGGCGATGAAATACTCGATTTCTACGCGCACCCTGTTGCGGATGAATGCGAACTCGCTGAAATACTGCTTCAAGGATGCTGTCTTTGAAGCGTAACGGCCGTCGATCGGCGATACCGCCATGAGGGAATCAAGGTCTGCCATGTTTCGTTTATAATAAGAGAAGGAAAGCTAATGCATACAATATGAATCCTTGGAAACGGAGACGGCCCTTCGAGCTGGTACTGAGCATTACCTCGTTGGGATCATCACCGGTCATCGCCAGGATGTCGTCGTCCGAAGGGAGATTCCCGTAAGAGAATTTCTGGATCAGCTGTCCGTCGTTGAACCATGTGGCTCCTCCGTTCGAACGGTTCATTGAGACAAGGGTCTTCCTGTCGGCCATGTAAGCCACGGGAAGCAGTTTCTCCCTGACCTCCGGGATTATCACCTCCATGCTGTCCAGGACGTCCCTGCCTGATGCGGAGAGCAGAAGGGGAGTGAACCCTGCCGCCTTTGCTCCTTCGACCACCTCGGAAAGCCTGGTCCAGGCATCACCCTTGAGCGCTTTGACATCGTAGACCGACACCGCAAGGACGTTGCCTTTGGATGCCATCTCATCGACATATTCGCCTGAAGCGTTGGTGAAAGACAGTATGGGGACATTGTCTTCAACCTTCGGACCGTTGATCTTCATGGTCTCGGTACGGACGAAAGTCCAGGTGGAGTCAGGAAGCTTGTCAAGGGTGAAAGCTCCTTCCTGGCCGTTCTTCTCATAGATGAAAGTGGCCGTATAACCGTCTTCCCCGGAATCGTTCCCGTCCACTTTCGAGGACAGCAGTTCGCTGCCCGGAGTGAAGGCCGTATAGTCGACGAGAGGGATGGTTTTGAGCGAGTAGACCATGAAGGCCACTATCGATACGGCAACGATGAAGAAAGAGACGTTCTTCCTCTTCCGGTTCTCCCCGAACTTGCTGTAAGGACAGAACGCCGCAAGGGCAAGGACCAGCAGGATGAGGTTCTTCAGGAAAGTCTGCAGGTTGGTAAGATGGATGACCTCTCCGAAGCAGCCGCAGTCCATGTTGGGATTGAAGATCGCCAGGAAGAGGGTGAGGATCGTGAAGAAAACAATCAGGACCGTAGCGATGACGGCTACGGGTTTCCTCCATATTCCGCTGATGAGGGCCGCTCCGATAAGGGACTCGCCGAGGGCGAGGGCCACTCCGGTCACCTTGGCCGCAGGCATCAGGAATCCCAGATGCAGGAAGCGGAAATATTCCTCCACCACCAGCCCTGCACCCACGGGGTCGAGCAGTTTGAACAATCCGGCCAGGAGGAACACGATCCCTATGATGATGGCGAGCAAACGCCTTATCCTGTAATGCACTACGTTCTTATTCATTTTCCGTAAAGATGAGCATCTGTCTGAGCCTTGACCTTCCTGAATATGTCGTCCGGAGGAAGCATCCTGCCTTCAGCATCCGAACAGTCTATCCTTATGAAACCGGGATCCAGGGAAGCCTGCCTGACGTATATCTCCCTGACCTGCTTCTGGAAAGCTATGCTTGCCTCGTGTATGTCACGTGCGCCGTTGAGGTATTCCCTGTCGGAACCGCTGCGGTTTTTCTCAAGGCTGCTCTCCACGAATTCGATGGGAACGTCTAGGAAGATGTTGAGGTCGGGACGCGGGAGGTCGAAGGTGCCGAATTCGGTGTTGATTATCCATTCACGGAGAGCCTCCCTCTCCTCGGGATCGGACAGTTTCGCGCACTGGTAAGCGATGTTGGAATACACGTACCTGTCCAGAAGCACTACTCCGCCCCGGGCGAGCGTGGCCTTGATTTCCGGTCCTGCCCCGTGCCTGTCCTCGGCGAAGAGGAGAGCCACCAGCTGGGGATGGACCGTCTCGTTGGAACCGAAGTCGCCACGGAGGAAGCGGCTGATGAGGTCGCCATAGACAGGAGCATCGTATCTGGGGAAGTGGATATATTCCAAACCCTGGCATACCTCTTCGAGGTAAGCCTTCAGTTTCCTGACTTGCGTGGACTTTCCTGCCCCGTCCAGCCCTTCCAGAACAATCAGCATTTTGACAGATTATGATTAACTTACAAAGATATCTATTTTTTGGCTATTTTTGTACAAATGGAAGATCACCCTGTCAGAAAGATACGGATAATGGGGATCGTCAACCTCACTGACGATTCCTTCTTCGCGGGCAGCCGTTTCCTTGGAAAGGACGGCTCGTTCGATTCCGGTCTTTTTCTCTCAAGAGTGGATTCGATGCGCTCGGAAGGAGCCGATATCATCGACCTCGGAGCCTGTTCCACCAGGCCCGGATCCGAGTCGGTGAGCGAGGAAGAGGAATGGCGGAGATTGAAGCCGGCATTGGACCTGCTTGCCCGGGAGGATTCCGGAGTGGACATCTCGATCGATACATTCCGTCCCGGAATAGTCACCCGTGCCTTCGACACCATAGGACCGTTCATAGTCAATGACGTGAGCGGAGGATCCGACGCGATGTGGAAGCTGGCGGGCGGGAAAGGACTGACCTATGTGGCCATGCACACCAGGGGAACTCCGAAGGACATGCAGGACCTAACCGACTACGACGATGTGGTCTCTGCAGTCAAGTCCTTCTTTGACGAGGTTTCCGAGACTGCAGGCGCCTTCGGAGTGAAGGAATGGATCCTTGATCCGGGATTCGGCTTTGCCAAGACCGTTGAGCAGAACTGGCGGATACTCAGGGAGTTGTCGGTTTTCAAGAAGTTCGGGCGGCCGCTGCTTGCCGGGCTTTCCCGAAAGAGTTTCCTTTACCGGCCTCTCGGGATCACTCCGGCCGAGGCCCTTCCGGCTACCTGTGCGGCCAACCTGGTCGCATTGCAGAACGGTGCGGATATCCTCCGCGTCCACGATGTCGCCGCCGCCAGGCAGACAGTCGAGGTTTATCGACAGGCTTTAATCAGATAATCAGACAAAATATGGACAGAAGGGATTTCATAAAGACTTCGACCATCGCGGCAACAGCCATGCTGCTGGATTGGGAAAGCGTATTCGCTGCCGGCATGAAGGACCCGGCCGCAGGCAAGACATGGAAGGGCTGGAAAAAGGGCCATTTCCAGGTGCATTTCATCTACACGGGAGTCGGTGAATCGATGTTCATGATCTTCCCCGACGGGACGACTATGCTCCTCGACTGCGGAGACCACAATGCGGTCGGCCGTGGCGAACTTGCGGTTCCCGTCCTGCCTTCCCCTGACAGGCATTCCGGGGAATGGATAGCCAGGTATGTGCTCAGGGTGAATCCCAATGGCCGCAAGGTCGACTACATGATGCTTTCACACTATCACAACGACCATGGCGGGTGCAGTAAGTTCTATGCGGACAAGGTGATCCGCGACGGCAAGGAATATATCCTCAGCGGTTTCTCACAGGCTGCGGAGTGGCTTGAATTCGGAAAGGCATTCGACCGTTGCTGGCCGGAGTACACGGATCCCATCCCCCTGGTCGAGCGGTCTGCTGACAACGTGACCCAGATGAAGATGTTCTATGAATACATGACCCGCAACCGCGGCCTGATGGTCGAGAAATTCAGGGAGGGAGCCGTGGATCAGGTCGCGATGCTTCGGAATCCGGGCAGGTATCCGGGCTTCTCGGTAAGGAATATCTGCGCGAACGGAAGGATAGCCGGAGAGGACGGGAGGATAACCGACCTTTACGCCGAACGTAAGAAGGACAATCCCAAGTGGCTCAATGAGAACGGTATGAGCCTCGGAATGATTTTCTCATACGGCCCCTTCAAGTTCTATACTGCCGGAGACTTCTCCGACAGCTGGCAGCTCCCGGACGGTACGAAGTTCGAGACCGAGAACGCCCTTGCGTCGGTCTGTCCGAAGGTCAACGTGGCGAAAATCAACCATCACGGCCATTACTCGATGCCTGCCGAGCTCCTGAAAGCACTTCAGGCCAGGGTGTATGTGAGTTGCGTATGGGACCAGCTGCACAATGTGGCTCCCGTCCTGGAAAGGATCGCGGACCGGAGCATCTATCCCGGCGACAGGATTGTCTGTCCCGGGATATTCCCGAAAGAGAGAAGGGCACAGGATGCCGGGAAACCGTGGCTGGGTGTCGTCAATGAGTCTTCTTTCGATGGTGGACACGTAGTCCTGGATGTCCCCAAGGGTGGCAGGGAGTATTCTATCTCATACCTCACCGCCGCCGACGAGTCGATGAAGGTGCTCAGCGTGATGAAGTTCCAGTCTTGAGGTAAAGGATGGAAGAGGGACCTTCGTTGAACAGGAGGTCCATGATGGAAAGATTCGGTACGAAGCCGTATTTCCGGGCGAACACCTGGAAGTACGGCTTCTCCAGTCCGAGGTCACGGAGTACGGTGTCGGGACGTTTCGGATGGAGTATTTCCCTGTAGTCCTCCCCGTATGTCCCGGATGCCAGGGGGGAATATTCCTCCGTGAAACGGATGTCGGCCGCTATCCCGGTCTTTTTCAGGAAGAAACGGATGATCCGCAGGTCGAGTTCGAAGAGTGTTTCCGGTTTCGAATCCAGGATGGCGAACAGGTCGTCCTTGTAATAGTCGAAGAATGCGGAAGATTCGTAGGCCGACATGATGGCCCGCTCCGTCTTCTGGATCCAGGGGGTGGAATAGTCCACCTTGATGCAGCTGATCGGAAGTTCGTGGGTCCCTTCGTGGACTATCGGGAAGTTGAGGTACTGGGGACCGTCCGCGGCATAATAGCGGCACCGGTTGCGCCAGCTCTGCTTCTGGTAATTCTCACAGGCCTCCACGTAGACGGTGGAAGCTTGTGCAATCAACGCGAAATAGCTGACCGGCGGGAAATAGGCTATGCTCAGAAGCATGGCCCCAGGTTATTCGGAAGCACCTTTTTCATGGATGACCTCACCGCGGATAATCCCTCTCTTGGAATTCCGGATGAAATCGAGGATGGTATCCCTTTCCTCGCTTTGAGGGAAACCTGCTTCAACCTTGGTGCAACTGTCAGAAATGTTGTATCCCGAGAAATAGATCGTATCGTAGATATCCTTGATGTTGCGGATAACGTCGGAGGAGAATCCCCTGCGGCGGAGGCCTACGATGTTCACTCCGACATACCTGAGAGGGTCGCGTCCGCAGAGCACGTATGGAGGAACGTCCTTGTCTATCCTGGACATGCCGCCGATCATGGCGTGGCAGCCGATCTTGGAGAACTGATGGGCCTTGGAGCCGCCTCCTACTATCGCCCAGTCGTCTATCACCGTCTCGCCGGCAAGACCAACGTAGCTGGTGAGTATGCAATGGTTGCCGATGACGCAGTCGTGCGCGACGTGAACGTAAGACATTATCAGGGTGTCGTTGCCGATCCGGGTGACGAACTTGCCGCTGGCCTTGGTGCCGCGGTTGATGGTTGCGCATTCGCGTACGGTGACATTGTCCCCGAGTTCGACGTATGTGACTTCACCTTCGTACTTGAGGTCCTGGGGGATCGCCCCGACCACTGCCCCGGGGAATATGTGGCAGTTGCAACCCATCTTTACGTACTGGAAAATGGTGGCGTGCGGGAGAATCCTGCAGCCGTCGCCAATCTCGACGTCGTCATCGATGTATGCGAAGGGCCCGACTTCGATGTTGTCGCCGAGCTTGGCCTTTGGACTTACATATGCTTGAGGTGAAATCTTATTCATGTTGATAAGTTTTTTACTGTTTTGCTATTGCTTCCCTGATGGCTTTCGCCATGCGGGTATTGATGGAGTGACCGGGCTTGAATGCTTCCACCCTGGCCTTGATCCTACCTCCTGACAGGGCGAGGTCGCCGACGAGGTCCAGCAGTTTGTGCCTGCCGCATTCATCCGGGAAATGGAGACGGAGGTTGTTCAGATAGCCCTTGTCATCAATGGCCAGCGCAGGGATGTTGAACAGTCCGGCGAGCCTTTCCACCTGTTCCGGAGTGACTGGATGCTCTACTATCACGATGGCATTGTCGACGTCACCTCCCTTCACGAGATTGTTCTGGAACAGGTATTCGATCTCGTGGAAGAACACGAACGTCCTGCACGGGGCTATTTCTGTCGGGTAGTCTGTCTCCGGATCCCAATGGGCCTTCTGGACGCCAAGCACCCTAGAACCGAAATCGACGGTCAGGTCTATCGACGGATCCTCGCAGGGCGTGACCTTGATGAATGAACCGGTATCTTCGTCCTTGATCTCGATCGTCCCGGGTACGGTCATATATTCCTTGTCGGCATCCTGGATTGCAAGTCCGTCCTTCAGCATCGCCTCCACGTAGTACCGGGCGCTTCCGTCCAGGATGGGAACCTCTACGTTGTCCAACTCTACGAAGGCATTGTCCACGCCCATACCAGAGAAGGCCGACATGAGATGCTCTATCGTGGAGACCGTTGCTCCCTTATATGCTATGGTAGTGCTTCTGGCAGTGGAAGATACGTTTTCGGCAAGCGCGGGGACGATGGCATCTTCACCAATGTCTGTCCTGGTGAATATGATGCCGGTGTTTTCAGGGGCGGGCTTCAATACCATGTGTGCGAACAGTCCGGTGTGAAGACCCTTGCCTTCATAAAAAATCTCTTTCGAAAGTGTCCTCTGCTTGTTAGAAGTCATAATTGTTGAGTAGGACTGTAATTACTGCAAAAAACAGTCCTAATTATTTCCCTTGCTTCCTGAATACTGCGTAACTGCGAAGATAGTTCTTGAACTGTATCGCCGGAGAGCCGAGGAGGGTCTGGCCCGGTTCCGTGATATTGCCGATGACTCCGGCCTGTGCACCGAGGGTGGTGTTGTCCGCTATTTCCAGATGACCTGCTATTCCGACCTGTCCTGCAAGGATGCAGTTCTTTCCGATCTTGGTCGAACCTGCGATCCCGCACTGGGCTGCCATCACAGTATTGTCTCCGATCTGGACATTATGGGCGATCTGGCAGAGGTTGTCGATCTTGACGCCGTTGCCGATGATGGTCGATTCCATCTCCGAACGGTCTATCGTGGTACCTGCACCGATTTCGACGTTGTTGCCGATTATCACGTTGCCCAGATGCTCTATCTTCTCCCACGTGCCGTCCGGAAGGGGAGCATTGCCGAAACCATCCGAACCGATCACTGCGTTGGCGTGGATGATCACGTTGTCTCCGATGATCATCCCGGGGTAGATCACGACGCCCGGATAAATGATGCAATGCTTTCCTATGACGGTGTTGTCACCGACATAGACATTCTCGAATATCTTCGTGTAGTCTCCGATCCTGGCGTGGTGTCCGACATATGAATGGCTTCCGAGGTAGACTTTCTTCCCGAACTTGCTGGTAAGGAACCATGAGGAGCGGAAACCCCTGTGCCTGCGGTCCGTGCGCTTCTGGGTGGCGGCGTACTTGAGGAGGTCCGCAAGGGACTTGTATGCATCGTCAACCCTGATCAAGGTGGGAGTTACGGCCTCCCTGGCCTCGAAATCCTTGTTTACCAGCAGTATGCTCGCCTTGCAGGTGTAGACGTATTTTTCGTATTTCGGGTTGGCATAGAAGCAGAGCTGGCCAGGCTTTCCGTGTTCGATCTTGGCGAAAGAGGTCACCTTTACCTGGGGGTCTCCTTCCACCGTTCCCTTGAGCACCTGTGCCAATTGCTTAGCTGTAAATTCCATGTCTTTCCGTATGATTTTAGAGTTGATTACTGAAAAAGTCTACAAAGAAAGCAATTTATTTTCATATTTACTAAATAATCCTTATCTTTGCAAAGTTGTGAGAGATAGGTGACGGACGCGTCTCCTATCTTTTGTTTTGTAAGCATGGAAAAGGATCTGATCATAAAAAGCATTGAGCCTGCCGTGAACCAGCGCGGCTGCTTCATCGTGGACGTGTCCCTGAGCAGGGACAATGACATAGTGCTCACTGTCGAAAAAGAGGTCGGAGAGATGGACCTCGAGGACTGCGTCGCCATAAATGATGCATTCCTGGCCATTTTCGACAAGGATGCGGAAGATTATTCCCTCACGGTTTCATCCGCCGGTCTGGACCAGCCTTTCAAGGTGGAAAAGCAATACCGGAAGGCCATCGGCTCTTCTGTGTCGGTGCTCCTCAAAGGCGGCAGGAAGCTCATCGGTGTCCTGACCGGAGCTGATCCGGAAGGGATTTCCCTCCGTTATTCCCGCAAGGAAGTCCAGGAAGGGAAAAAGAAGAAGGTCACCGTCGAGGTGGAAGAAAGATTCGGATTCGATGAGATCAATTCCGTAATACCATATATTGAATTCAAAAAATAGAAACATCATAAAATGGAAAAGAAAGACGTAATCACTCTAATTGATGCCTTCAAGGATTTCAAGGAAGAGAAGAACATCGACAGGCCCGTGATGATGGGCGTTCTCAAGGATGTATTCCTCACACAGATCGCCAAGACCTATGGCTCCTCCGACAATTTCGACGTTATCATCAATGTCGACAAGGGAGACTGCGAGATCTACCAGAACTTCGACATCGTCGAGGAAGTGGAGAATCCTAACACACAGATCACCCTGGAGCAGATCAAGGCCGAGACCGGCGACGACGACTACGAGATCGGCGACGTGTACACCAAGAAACTCTCCCTCGCCTCTTTCGGAAGGAGGGGTATCCTGAATATCCGCCAGAACCTCCAGGGAAGGATCATGGACATCGACAAGGCCAATGTCTTCAAGGAGTATTCCGACAAGGTCGGAGAGATCTTCACCGGTGAGATCTACCAGACCTGGTCAAAGGAAGTGATCATCCTCGACGAGGACAGCAACGAACTCCATCTGCCCAAGAACGAGCAGATTCCCGGAGAAAGGTTCAAGAAGGGAGACACCATCCGCGCCATCATCAAGAGCGTCGAGATGAGGAACAACACCACTCCTTACATCACCCTGTCGAGGACTACCAACGATTTCCTCGAGAAACTGTTCGAGCTTGAGGTCCCTGAGATCTTCGACGGTCTCATCACCATCAAGAAGGTTGTCCGTGTACCCGGTGAGCGTGCCAAGGTGGCTGTCGAGTCCTATGACGAGAGGATCGACCCTATCGGCGCCTGCATCGGTGTCAAGGGATCCAGGATCATCGGAATCGTCCGTGAACTCCGCAACGAGAACATCGACGTCCTCCAGTGGACATCCAATACCCAGCTCCTTATCCAGAGGGCTCTCAATCCCGCAAGGGTTTCGTCCATCGACCTGGGCAACTCTCCCGAGGATAAGATCAAGGTCTATATGCAGCCCGACGAGGTCAAGAAGGGTATCGGCCGCGGTGGATGCAACATCAAGCTGGCCGGAATGCTCGTAGGCAGGGAAATCGAAGTTTGGAGGGAACTCTCCAAGGAAGAAATGTTCGAAGAGGAGGACGTCCTCCTGAGCGAGTTCAGCAACGAGATCGACCAGTGGGTCATCGACCGCCTCGTCGCCATCGGTTGCGATACCGCCAAGAGCGTGCTTGCCTTCTCTCCTGAAGACATAGCCAAGAGGGCCGACCTCGAGGATGAGACAGTCGCCGAGGTGTTCAGGATCCTTAAGGCAGAATTTGAAGACTAGTATTAATTTAAGGGGTTGAATATGGGAGAAATCAGACTTAACAAGATTATCAGGACCTACAACATCGGACTTCAGAGTCTGGTGGACTTTCTGAACAGCCAGGGCGTCGAAGTGGACGCCAATCCCAATGCCAAGATCTCGGACGAGCATCTCGGCGCTATCGAGAAGCAGTTCGGAAAGGACCTCGAGCTGAAGAAGGCATCCGAGAAAGTTGATATAAAACTCACTGAAATCCTGGAGAAGACATCCAGGAGGCAGCAGGAAGCCTCACGTGAAGAAGAATTCGACGAGCCGGTCAGGGAGACCGTCATCAAGAGCAATGTCTTCACGCCTGTCGAGCCCAGGCCGGAGCCGAAACCGGAACCGAAGCCCGAACCGAAACCGGAGCCGAAGCCCGAACCTGTTCCTGAGCCGGAACCGGTCGTCCCCACGCCGGAACCTGCCCCGGAACTTGTTCCTGAGCCGGAACCCGAACCGGTACCCGAGCCTGTAGTGGAAGAGCCTGCCCCTGAACCCGAACCCGAGGTTGAGATTCCCGAGGAAACTCCCGCCACAACCCCTGCGGAAGAAGTTCCCGTAGAATCACAGCCTGAATCCGAGATGAAACAGGATGAGAAGGCATCGGGTGAGAACGCTCCCGGATTCAAGGTGCTCGGCAAGATCGACATGTCCCAGTTCGAGAAGAAGAGCGGCAAGAAACGTGAAAGGATTGCCAAGGGCAGCCAGAAAGTCGATGTCGCCAAGGAAGGCAAGCAGGCCGACAACAATTCCCGCAAGGACAAGCGCGATGCCAAGAAGGATGCACGTGCTGCCCAGGATCAGGGCAAGGGAGGCAGGAAGCGCGGACGCGGTGCCGACCGCTTCAAGCCTGCCATGACCGAAGAGGAGCAGGAGGCGATGCAGAAGGAGATCCAGAAGCAGGTCAAGGAGACCTACGCCAGGATGAACGACAACAAGAAGAACAACTTCGGCGCCAAGTACAGGAAGGAGAAGAGGGAGCAGGCTGCTGCCAGGACCCAGGAGGAGATGGCACAGGTGATGGCCGAGAAGACCGTCCTGAAGGTCACCGAATTCGTGACCGTCAACGACCTGGCTACCCTCATGAACAACACCCCTGTCAACGAGGTGATCAAGGCCTGCATGGAACTCGGCCTGATGGTTTCCATCAACCAGAGGCTCGATGCAGAGGCCCTCGTTCTTGTTGCGGAGCAGTTCGGCTACAAGGTCGAATTCGTCACTGCCGACCTTACCGAGGAGATCGAGGAGAACAACAGCCAGGAAGACAGCGAGGACGATCTCGTGTCCAGGCCTCCTGTGATCACCGTCATGGGGCATGTCGACCACGGTAAGACCTCCCTGCTCGACTATATCCGCAAGTCAAACGTCATCGCCGGAGAGGCAGGAGGTATCACCCAGCATATCGGTGCATACAATGTGAAACTTCCTGACGGAAGGAGGATCACCTTCCTGGATACCCCTGGACACGAGGCCTTCACGGCCATGCGTGCCCGTGGAGCACAGCTCACCGACCTTGCCATCATCATCATCGCAGCCGATGACGCCGTGATGCCCCAGACAGTCGAGGCTATCAACCATGCCCAGGCCGCCGGTGTCCCGATGGTCTTCGCCATCAACAAGATAGACAAGCCGGGAGCGATGCCTGACAAGATCTACCAGCAGCTCTCCCAGA